>ERZ791906.103-NODE-103-length-131794-cov-44.494303_pt1 | contig 131794 bp, 150 predicted proteins | sample MGYA00510146_ERZ791906 | MGnify/ENA primary metagenome ERZ791906 (study PRJEB30046, sample SAMN00792096) | human gut metagenome | study: EMG produced TPA metagenomics assembly of the A metagenome-wide association study of gut microbiota in type 2... | reverse complement strand
TAGGCTTCCTTTCTGATTTGTATTTGTGTGGTAACTTTATTTTATCAGATTTTTGTCTATCTCTCTTTTCTTTTTTCTTAATTTTGTCCAATATCTATTGTAGCACTACATCCTTACCGCCTTCCATCGCCCCAATTCTATTGACATTTCCACCTTGTTGTGCTATCATAAAAGTTTACGAGTTAGTCATAACTAGCTGTATGATATCGCAGAATTAAGATAGATAAGAAAGGCGGAACATAATGAAAAGTTCTGCAATAGTAAAAAAGGCACTGCATAAAGCGGACGACGTTTTGTATCCTGTTGCAGGCAGAAAAGATAAAGTCGTTATTACAATATCAATTTGCAACGTCATGCAATGAAATTTTTTTTTACTTTTATCAAGCTTTTTTGTCCACCTAATTTTTTTTGAACAATCATGCTTTTTCTGACATATTATAAAAATGAAAATGCAAACGCATTCACACTGATCTAATGCGTTTGAGATATGGAGGGTAATTTATGTCAGAAAAGTATTTTTTGGGCGCAATGACGCAGAATGGGTTTTCCACGGAATTTGGCAAGATAATGGCTGATAAGGAGTATTTCACATTCATACTCAAAGGGGGTGCAGGCACGGGAAAATCTTCACTTATGAAAAAGATAGCCGCTGAGTTTGAACCGACAGAGGACGTCACTAGATTTTATTGCTCCTCTGACCCTGCTTCACTTGATGCAATCGTTCTGCATACATCAAAGGCCATAATCTGCGACGGCACTGCGCCACATGTTATGGAATGTTCATATCCAGGAGTTTGTCAGAAAATAATCAACTTAGGAGAGTATTGGGACGAAGAAAAGCTGAAGGCCTTCAAATCTGAAATAATCGAGGTCACAGACAAAAACAAGTCGCTTTTGGCAAGAAGCAAAAGGTTTACCACTGCCCTGTCTAACGTTTGCTTCGATACCTACAATTGCGGTGAAGGCTGTCTGCTGGAGGAAAAGCTGAAAAGCTTCACAGAACGATCAGCAAAACGTCTTCTAAACAAAAAAGGCTCTGGCAGCGGCAAAACTGATCTTAGACAGTTGACCGCTTTGACGGAATACGGCTGTATGACGCAGCTTGCCACTCTTGACAGCTACCTTGACGTGTTCGCCATGAACGATGATTATTATGCCGCTTCCCACAAGTTCGTCACCCTCATGGCACAGCAGGCTGTAAAGCGAGGTTATGATGTTATCCTCTGCCCTGCTATCCTATTTGGCAACACCCTTTACGAGCATTTGCTTATCCCGGAGGCTGGCATCGCATTTGTGATAAATTCCCCTATAAGCAAGCTTGACCGCTTTGAAAAAGCTATCAACATGGGCAGATTTTATGACAAGAAAAAGATCTCAGCCCTGAAAACAAGACTGAGATTAGATAAAGTCACCGCCTCCGACCTTGCAGAGGAAGTGTATTCAGGCATCAAGAAAGCCAAGAAAGTCCATGACGAGATAGAAAAGTATTATATCGCCGCAATGGACCACACCGCCCTTAATAAGGTTTGCGACAGCATTTCAAGGGAAATTCACGAGAGGACTATAAAATAGTTTTCCACATTCCGTCGTAAGGCGCAGGCTCAAAGCCCATTTTCTTATAAAGCGATATGGCTCTGCCGTTTTCAAGCTCGACTTCAAGTCGGATACGGCGGAGCTTTTTGTCGCCATTTTCCTCGATATACTTAAAAAGCTCCCTGCCTAGACCTTTTGAGCGGTATTCCTCCAGCACAAAAAGCTCGTCTATCCATATAGTAATACCGCCTGCTTCAACTGAATATGTTTTCATTGTAACACAGTAGCCAACATTATTGCCGTCACAAACGAGCATATAACCCTGCACATACACGTCAGACCTCATCATTTCATCGAAGCCCTGCTCAAAATGCTCTCTTGGAACAGGTTTGTCCACCGCAGAAGAATTATAGAACTCAGTGGAAAATCTGATATAATCTTCCCTGTCCTCAGGCACAAATTTTCTTATCATTTTTATCTCTCCGTTTCTTTGGTATTAGCCTATTATAGCATTTTATTTACCAAAAGTCAAATGCACAAATTTTGTTGCAAAAGTCCAGATTATGTGATATAATTATTTTGGATAAATTTAATCATATTTGTGAGGATACATAATGAAATATACTTTTGATTGCGACCGCTGGGGGAGCAGTTTTTCAGTGCCGTCTAAAGTGGTCGATAAATACATAAAATTAAGTGATGGCGACTTTGTAAAGGTACTTCTCTGCATACTCTGTTCAACGGAACGTGAATGCGACAGTGCAAAGCTTGCGGAAAAGTCCGGGCTTTCTGAGAACACTGTCATTGACGCTGTGACACATTGGGTATCGCTAGGAGTCATCACCACAGAACACAGTGATATGGCAAAGCCTGCACAGGTCAAAGCCGTTTCTACACCTGTTTCAGAGCCTGAAACAAAGGCCGAGCCTGTTTCAAAAGTTGAGGCAGTTGCCCCGAAACGTCAGAGCGTTTCAAACAAGCTGTGCATAAGATACAAAAATTCCGAGATATTGGAAAAACAGCAGAAAGACCCTAACCTTGCACATCTTTTTGACGAGATACAAACCGTTTTACAACGCACTATCAATGGAACTGAGCAAGGGGAACTTCTTGCTCTTTATGAATATTACCGATTTGATGCTGCATCTATTCTCTTAGCCGCAGAATACTGTGTGTCACTTGAAAAGCACAACGTTTCTTACCTTGTGACAGTAATGCGTGGGTGGTTTGAACAAGACATCTGTACTTATCAACAAATTGAACAAGAAATAATTAGGCTTTCCAACATAAAAAAGTATGAATTCAAGGTACTGAAAATTTTCGGACAGACCGCAAAGCCGTCAAAGCAGCAGCTTGAGTTTATAGAAAAGTGGCGAACAATGGGCTTCACTGTTGAAATGCTGGAGATAGCCTATAACAAGTGCGTTGACAATACCAACAAACTGAATTACAAATATATAGACACTATACTGTCAAACTGGGCTGGCAAGAGCATCACTACCCCTGAACAGGTCACACACGAGGACGAAAAGTACCACACCTCCAAGAAAAATAAGAATACTAATAAGCAAACTTCCTATAATCTTGATGATTTTGAAAAATTCGCAATGAATTTTGATCTAGAAAAATCAGGAAAGCTATGATAAGGAGTAGAAAATGAAATATTCAATAACCGCATATGACAAGGCTGAAAATGAACTTAAAAGACGGCGTGAAGCTGTCATGAACGAGCATGAGGTCCACGCTCAGGAGATAGCACAGCGACTTCCTGAAATAGAGGTTCTTACAAGATCACTAAAAGCAAATAACTGTGAACTAATGAAGGGCATAGTAGGCAAAAATGCTCATGGAAGAGAATATATACAAAAAATGCGTCAAAACAATGCCAATACTAAACGTGCCATTAAAGGACTGCTTAAAATGGGAGGTTATCCTGAAGACTACCTTGATTATCACTATTACTGTCCTAAATGCTGTGATTATGGCTATCGTGACGGAGTGAAGTGCCAGTGCTTCACCGACTTGCTGAAAAAATACACCACTGAGGAGCTTAACGAGAATTGCAGTATCCAGCTCCACGATTTCTCTGAGTTCAGAATAGAATTTTATCCTGAAAGCGACGGTAACGGAATGTCACCGAGAGAGAAAATGAGAACGGTGTATTCAAACTGCCGTGCATATGCTGACAAATTTCATGAAAACTCTCCATCACTGTTTTTCATTGGCAAAACAGGTCTTGGCAAGACTTTTCTTTCAGCCTGCATTGCAAATGAACTTATACAAAAGGGCTACAGCGTCATTTTCGCCTCTCTGCTTAAGCTTCTCAGACAGATAGAGGACGAGCATTTCGGCAGAGCTACAGGTCAGACACTTGACATCATAGAGAATGCCGACCTTGTTATCCTTGACGACCTCGGCTCAGAATTTCAAACGAGCTTTACAGATTCCGTGATCTATGAAATAATCAACGAGCGTATCAACCTTGGCAGGCCAACGATAATCTCTACCAATCTCACCAATGAAGAATACAATGGAAAATATAATGAGCGTATAGTTTCGAGGCTCACAGGCTGTTTCATGCCTATTATGTTTGTGGGAAACGATATTAGACACGTAAAGCTGAAAAATAATCTTTAAGGGGTAAAAAATGAAAAAAATTAGGGGAACTTTTCTTTCTATACCGGTGCTTCTGCTTGCAAACGCACCTTTGCTGTGGAAACTTATTGACATAAATTCTCTGCTCAAAACGCTTATCATCATACTTTTTGCACTATACACCTTGGTTTTCATGTTCAAATCACATGGACGCAAAGGTTCTCATGGAAAAATCCGACGGCTTGATTCCGGAGCGTTTGTACTTGGCTGCGGTGTTTTGCAAAGCGTTATACAGCTTATAATAGTGATAGCGCTTTGCTTTACAAAGCTGAACGGTTGGCGGCTTCTTGCAAATGCACTTTGCGCTTATGCTATAACAACGCTTTTGTGTTTGAGTGGCATTGTGCGGATAGCGGCTTCGGCACGTCAGGTGAAAATACTGTGGTATGTTATTCTGTTATTCACCTGGTACATACCTCTTGTGAACTGCATCGTGTTCAGAAAATTCTACAAGACAGCGAGAAGTGAATACTACTTCGAGCAGGCAAAGCTTGACCTTGACGCTGCACGAAAAGAGAACGAGATATGCAAGACAAAGTATCCTATACTTATGGTGCATGGCATATTCTTCCGTGATTGGCAGGTAATAAACTATTGGGGCAGGGTACCTAATGAACTTATTAGAAATGGCGCAGAGGTCTATTACGGCAAGCAACAGTCCGCCAACAAAGTATCCGTCAGTGCCACTGAGGTAGCTGAAAGGATAAAAGAAGTCATTGCAGAAACTGGCGCAGAAAAGGTCAACATAATCGCACACTCAAAGGGTGGGCTTGACTCGAGATACGCTATCTCTCACCTCGGCATGGACAAATATGTGGCAACTCTTACCACCATAAACACGCCACACTATGGCTGTAAATTCGTTGATATGCTTCTTGAGAAGATACCTGAGAGCATACAGGGCTTTGTTGATAGAAAATACAACAAGCTTTTCACTGCTCTGGGTGACAAAGGCCCAAGCTTTTTAGATGGCGTTTATGACCTGACTTACAAAAACTGCTCTGAGCTTAACGCAAGCACCCCTGACAGCCAGTTGGTTTCCTACCGCTCCGTGATGAGCAAAATGAACAGTATACGTTCCGCAGGTTTTCCGTTAAATATCGGCTATCTGCTCAACAAGCCATACGGCAAGGGCAATGACGGGCTAGTAACAGTTGAGTCGGGACTTTATGGTGAAAACGCCAAGATGATAGAACACAAGGGCAAGCGTGGCATTTCTCATGGCGACGTTATCGACCTTTTCAGGGAGAACATCAAAGATTTTGACGTGAGAGAATTTTATGTAGATATAGTAAAAGAACTTAAAGAACAAGGCTTCTGATAAAAAAACACCCGTATCGCACATGATACGGGTGTTTTGCTATTTTCTGGGGCAAATTAAATATTTCATTCTGAAAAGCTGTCTGCCCTTGATAGTTTTGCGATTGAAGTTTGCTATCTTCCCATTAAACGCAGACATCATTCTAAGCTCATGGGTTGGAAGCTCCTCCTCACCATAAAACCGACAGTCTGACAGACTATCGGTCAAAACTCAGTTATCTATTTTTGTCACAGTGTCATAAACTATCTTATATTTTTCGCAGACCTTTTCATAATCCTGCTCATAGCCTGACAGCTCACCGTCCCTAAGATCCTCTGTAAGGTCATAGCTCGCCTTGTAAAGCTCATCAAAGCCAAGATTGCTACAAATGCCTTTGAGGGTGTGAGCCATACGGAAAGCTTCCTTGGCGTTTTTCTCCTCTAAAGCCTTGCACATATCCTGAAAAGTTGTATCATCAGCAAATCTTTTTGCAAACTTTGTTATCATTTTCTCACTGCCGAAACGTACCAGAACGCTGTCATAACTTGCGCCAATGCTTTCATAAAATTCTCTAGTAGTCATCAGGACACTCCTTACAAATCATATCATCTCTTATTCTACGCCCTTTGCAAGTTCGTTCTGAATATCTTTAAGACATTCGACAAGCACAGGGTTGAATGTACCGCACTCTCCGTTAAGTATCAATGCCATAGCCTTTTCATGAGAATACGCCTTTTTGTAAACTCGCTCGCTAACAAGTGCGTCATAAACGTCGGCGACAGAAACTATCTGAGCCGATATCGGTATCTCGTCGCCTTTTAGTCCGTCAGGATAGCCCCTGCCGTCATAACGCTCATGGTGCCACCTGCATATGTCATGGGCTATCTTCAAGAGTGGCTCGTCACGGAACTGCTCAAGACTTTCAAGCATATTCGCTCCGATAGCGGAGTGAGTTTTCATTATCTCAAACTCCTCTTTGGTTAGCCTGCCGGGCTTATTGAGTATCTTATCGTCAATACCTATCTTGCCGATATCATGGAGTGCCGCAGCCATTGGTATGAGAAGCTGCTCAGTGCCGCTGACAGTATACTTGTTTGTGCGCATGGGAAGCCTATCCAAAAGCAGCTCCGTTATGCGCTTTATGTTCACCACATGACTTCCACTCTCGCCGTTTCTGAACTCTACTATCTGGCTGAGTATGCTTATCATCATACGGTTGTTTTTATCTTTTTCATACATCTGGTCGCTGACAAGGGAAATAAGTCTGCGCTGTTTTGCATAAAGCTTAATGGTATTGAACACACGCTGATACACAACGCGTGAATCAAAGGGTCTGCTGATATAATCAGAAACGCCAAACTCATATGCTTTTCTTATAGAGGACGCAGAATCCTCGCTTGATATCATTATAACAGGAATATCATCTATCCAATGATGTTCCGCCATATAGTCAAGGACTTCAAATCCGTCCATTTCAGGCATGATTATATCTAAAAGCACAAGTGAAATTCCAGTGCCATACTGATTAAGCAGGTCAATACACTCCTCGCCGCTTGCCGCCTCATGTATGATATATTCATTGCCAAGCATTTCAGAGAGTATCTCTCTGTTTATATTTGAATCGTCAACAATAAGTATCTCCTGCTTTTGAGGCTCACCGACAACACTTTCGTGACCATCTGTGACAACTGTATCTTTCTTTGTCTTCGCCTGATACATAAGCTTATCAGCCTTGCTGACAGCTTCGTCAAGGCTATTGCCATCAGAGAAAACGCCGCCGACGCTTGCTGACAGACGTATATTTGAATACCCTGGCACAGATGCCGCATGGATATTTCGTTTTATCTTCCTGAGCTTATGGGCAAAATCGTCCTCCTGAATACCAGGCATGACAAGCAAAATCTCGTCGCCACCATAACGCACAAGCTCATCAGATTTTCTAATACAGCGCCTTATAACATCAACCACTGTCACAAGCACCATATCTCCTGCGTCATGACCGCATGTATCATTATAAACCTTGAAGTCGTCAAGATCTATCATCGCAACGCCCGCAGGCACATGGGACTTTTTAAGCTTATCTTCAAAATATCTCCTGTTGCTCGCACCTGTCAATGCATCAGTATACATTGCCTTATGATATTTTGACAGCTTATTCATTATCTTTTCTCTGTCCTGAACACCCAGCAGAGAGTCCTCATCAAGCTTTTTGATAAGCTCCATAACATACGGCTCTCCGTCAACCTGAACATACTTTGAAAAGACCTGATAAATGTCAGTTCCCATAAATTCAAGCTTAGTTCTCGGCTTTTTATCAATAAAAGTTTTTAAGGATATACAGTTTTCACAAGGCTCGTCCACTTTCCAAAAAGAAAAACACTGACATGGATTTTCAACGCAGCCGCTCACTCCATGAGGACCGTCCGCTTTCAGAAGCCTGACAAAATCAAAAGTTTTCCTGAGAACGTCAATTTCCTTTTCTATCTCCGAAGAGGTAGAACTCAGTTGGCTTTCGCTGTTATCATCGCAGGTCCATAATTTGTACACGTCCATATTCACGTTCTCCTTACGCTTAGTGCAGACTTATTGTTGCTTTTTTTACTTTTTTCGACATTATTAGCTGATTTATTATACCACACCTCAATCGCATTGTCAACCGAACGATACAAATTATAATATTATTCATAATATTAACTCATTCATATTTTAAGCGACTTTGCTCTAGTTTTTCATATATTTATCGTCATTCATAAAGTAAATATGGCACTCCACCTTGGTTTCCTCACTGAGCGAGAGCATTTTTCTGAGAATCTTTTCGTAGAAATCAAGCTGTGGACGATATGTCTTTAAAATTCTCTCCTCAAAAAGCTTTCTGTCGGCTTCTTCCTGTATGTTGGTCTTATAGTCGATTATGATAAAGCTTTTGTCTGACATTTTAAGCACAAGATCCATAACTCCGTTGCTGTATTCATTGCCGTCCATACTGTAGAATGGAAGCTCTGTATACACCGCCTGCGCAGTTTTGAGCAATTTTTCGATATCCTTATCTTTCAAAAAACTGTGAAGCTGATAGTTGATATAGTCCTTATAAAAGCTCTCAGAAGCCTGCGAGCTACACTCGTCCTCAAAGTCGAGATACGCTCTGCTGACAATCTTCTGAATAAGCTCATTCTGCTGTGGCGTTTCGTTATACGGAAACAGCTTTCCACGCATATTCACTGCAAGCTCAAAGGCACGATGTACCATATGACCGATATCTCTGCCCTTTGGACGTTTGCAGGCAATAGTTTCCACCCCACTTGGTATAGTGACCTTTTTGCCGTCCTCAAGGTGGCTAGGAGTGATTTTGCTAACATATTTCTCACTGAGCTTTTTAACGTTTTCATCAAAAGCATTTCGGCTGTTGTTCACCTCGTCGAATATATCCTTGACGTTTATCTGCGCCGCCTGCGCAGCACTTTGCGCTGTGGCATTGTTTATCTGCGGCAGTTCTCTGCCTATTTTGCTCATTGTAAGTTTGTCGATCACAGGTTTTTTCCGTTCAAAAGTATACACAAATATAAAAGCCTGCTTTGCTCTTGTGGCCGCAACATATTCAAGCCTGAGCTGTTCGCCAAAATATTTATCCTCTGCCTGCTTCCTCTCATTAGGGTAGAATGTCAGATAGTCCATATATGAATAATCGCTTGTTTTCAAAGGTACATAGACCTGTCTTTTAGCCACAAGGTCGGTGTACTTTCCACCGCTGAATTTATGATTTTTAGCCTCCGCCATAATAACGATATTCCCCTCAAGACCCTTTGCCTTGTGAAGATTCATGAGCCTAACGCAGTTCTGCTCACTGCTGTCAAGGATAAGCTCTTTTTCTTTCAGCACAGAAAGCTCGTTTTTCATCATGTCCATAAGCTCGCCGCTTCCTGCAAAATCCTGCTTTTCCCACTTTTCAATAAGATAGATAAGATTTGAAAGCTCATATTCTCTGTTGCTGGTATTATCAAAAAGAAGCTCAGGAAAATCAAGTATCTTATATAGCTTCGCTATAGGCTCATTAACAGTATCGGCAGACGCCTTTACTGCAACAAGCGTGGCGTCATTGCTTTCACAGTTTTGTTCATAATCGTCTACGTCAATTTCAGCGTCTTCAAAATCGATGCTGTCAGGTCTGCATCTCCAAAGGATAGAATAAGCCTTTTCCTTTGCGGTAGGACTGTAGCTTTCAAAAACGAACTCTGCAAGAGCAATAAATCTTTTCAGCACCAGACTGTTTTTCTGAGGACGTTTGCCCCACATTGTATATGGTATGCCACGATCTGTCAAGACCATTGAATAAAACTCCATTTGAGTTGTGTTCCAAAGAAGCAGAAGAAAATCACTGTATTTTATAGGTCTTTCCACACCCTTGTCGAATATCTTTCCGACCTTCACTAGGTCTGAAATTATCTTAGCCACACTTTCAGCACCTGGATCTTTGACAAAATACGCCCCTCTGATAACATCATCGGAAACAGCCGCAGGCTTATCAGCCTTTGATATCATATTGCTGTATGTCATACCATATTTGCCGTTTATTTCAGGCTGGAACTTTTCATTTACCCAAGCTATAAGCTGCTCATCAGAGCGGAAGTTGTAATCAAGTGAGAAAAACTCGCAGTTTTTTTCGTTATTGTTCTGGAATTTGGCTTTCATTTTGTTATAAAGCCTGATATCGGCGTCACGGAAGCCGTAGATAGACTGTTTAGGGTCGCCCACCGCAAACAGCGCACCGTCACGGAGCGGGCATTGCCATATATCACCGCCTGCTATAAGCTTGCTGTCGTCTGCACAAAGATACAGCAGAAGTTCAGTCTGCATAACATCAGTATCCTGAAACTCGTCTATGTAAATGCAGGAATACTTGTCTTTGAAAAAAGCCCTTGCCTCACTGCTGTTTTTGAGAAGCTCGTGGGTGTGATACAAAAGCCCGTCATTTGAAACGCTTTCCCCGTCTTCACTCTCCTGATAAGCCTTTACAGCCTGCTCTATATACGTTGCCGTCTTGTTGAGGGCACACAGTGCATTTTCTTTCTTTACATTATCAAACCCACTTGGGCTGAAAATGGCCATGTTCTCGTTGCTCTTTGGATGATCTTTCTTAATTTTCGTCTTATTAAAAGGCTCAAGGAACTTTTTGCAAGCTTTAAGATTAGCGCAAACTTTTACATAATTATACTTTGGGTCATAGGTCTTCATATCATCAGGTAATTTCTTCGTCACATCATCAACAAGAAAACCTGCTATATCTTCGTATTTTCCACCCAAAGCACCATTATAGAATGCACGCACAAGACTATTCCTATAGTTACACATTTCTTTATAGGCAAGCTTATTTATGGTGTCAAATGTCACACTGTCATAGCTTTTATCCCTAACAAACTCAACATCTCTGTATTCAGCACACTCAAGAAATGTTTCCATAAGAAAGTTTTTCACACGGCTGTCTCTGAGCTTATATTGATTGCTGTTCAGAAAGCCGAAATCTTCCATGTTCGCACCATTTGTGCGGTAATATCTCTCGAAAAAGTCAGCCTGTGCCTGCTTTGTTTCACCGTCCTCGGCAAGTTTTAATCCCAAATGCAGGTCAGCTTCAAAAGGCTGTTCTGACAGCATACTCAAACAAAAGCTGTGTATAGTGCTTATCTTCATGCGCTGTAAATTCATAACAGCGTTCTCATACAGCTTCTTTTCCTCACCGCTGCATTTTGCAATATTCTCCGTAAGCCCTGCCTGTATCCTCTCATAAAGCTCGTTTGCAGCAGCGTTGGTGAAAGTTATAAGCACTATCTTTTCAACAGGTATACCTGCGCCTATCTGACCTATAACACGCTGTATTATAAGCCTTGTCTTGCCTGCACCTGCGCCTGCTTCAACAAGGATATTCTTATCATAACTGTCTTTGTCTATTATATAGCTTCTTATCTGTTCTTCACTCATTCTGTTGCACCCCCTGAACAAACTTCTTCATAAGCAGGACAAAACGTGCATGGAGTAATTTTATCATTCTTATTCACAATACACTTTTTAAAGCCCTCTTCTACTATTTTCTTAAATGTTATTGTTATCATGTTTTCAATTCCAGAATTATCCTTATTGTTAACTACATGGCAATTCCCTTTTTCAAGAATGAAAACATAATCTGCGGCAACGATATCACTTTCGCTCACTTCGCCCACAGGCGTAAGACCTTTTTCAAGCGCAAGGGCATAAATATAGTCCTGCGGGTCTTCTGGAAGCTTCTCCCTGAATTTTTTGATATCCTCCGTCTTGTAGTCAACTATCTGATATGACACCTTTGTGCCGTCTATTATCCTGTCAAGGCGGTCTATCCTGCCCCTTATGGTGACTGTATATTTGCCTATCTCCACATCACCGTTGAACGGATACTCGACCTCAACGACCTCACGTTTGCCTGAGTGTATATCGCCATGCAGTTCGTCAAGATAAGCTTTGACACAGTTGTAATATTCCTCTCTCTCACTCTGCGCAACAGCCATATCCACAGGGGGATAGTTACGGAGATAGTTTTTAGAAACGCTCTCGAATATCTCATCAAGCGCCGCTGTGTCAACAGTTTCAGACACCTCAGCCGCACTTTTTCCTTTAAGCACAGTCTTGGCATAATTCTCCATTATCTCATGTAAGTACATTCCCTTGACATTGCCTTTGAGCCATGCACTGCGGTCTATATCCACCTCCTGCGGCTTTTCAACATGGGCGATACGCTCATAGAAAAACCTCAGCGGACACTGAAGCATAGTCGAAAGGCTTGTGGCAGAAATGATAAAATGTTCATTTTTGCACATTTCACGCAATATATCTATACGGCTTTCTCTTTGCTTATCAAGATACTCCGTAAGGCTTTCGCTTTGCTTTGCACCGTCATCATGAAGCCCGATTTTTTCTGCCTTGTTAAGAAAAGCACTGTTTAATGATATCTCAGAACGCACGCTCACCTTGCGTCTGTCAGAAAGATAATCATACACTTCTATTTTGTTTACATCAATGCCCTTTTCAGCCGCAATAACAGTATACACTGCCGACGGGCTTTGCGCTCTTATTTCTACGGTATCATAAACACTACAGCTTACAACAAGGTTCTCTCTCTCAGCCATGAGAACAGTTCTCACAAGGTCAGTGAGCTTTCTGCGCTCGATAGCGTCAGAACAATGGTCACGGTTGCCGAAAAGCTGTTCTCTCTCCTTATCGTTCAGAACAGGCGACTCGTCCTGCATAACAGGAAATCTTCCTGTTGTCAGACCAAGAACATATATGTTTTTCATGAAAAGCGCAGAATACCGCCCCATAAGACAGCAGGTAACAGCGCCTTTTGATGCAGGCAAAGAATACCTTGCGTTCTCTGCAATGTCGGTGATCTCAGTCATTGCTTCCTGCAAGCTAAGACTCTTGTCATAGTCTGCATAAAATCTGTATCTGCCTATCAAAGCTTCCTTAACGCTTGATATGGAACTTCTCTGCTCGGCATTTACTCCATTCACATATTTTTTTACCAATTTCAGCACGCCACCGTAAAACTCTTTTGCGCTGACATTATCTTTTTTAAAGACATCATAAAAGACCTTGAACACCTGACTATCCCTTGTGCTATACCATTCAATGCCCCAGCCGTTTCCAGAGTTCTGTGCTTCAAGGAATATCCTGCCCTTGCTTTTGGTCTTGCCGTCCTCTACTTTCTCCTCATATTTGAAAACAGGCGAAAGCATTACATCTCCGAATAGGTCAAATCTATAATCATTTTTGCACCATTTGAGCATTGCCCTGAAAAATGCAACAACGTCACTGTGTCTGCATGAAATGCCCTCAGGAAATTCCACAGGGACTTTGTATTGATCGCACATATTCATGAGCAAGTCCATATACTCATCATCGGGACACAGCACAGCGGTATCGCAAAGCTCATAACCACTGTTCACGATATGTAGAACAGTTCTCTCCACCTCGTTTGTTACGCCATAATTTCTCCAAAGCTCCGCCTTTTGTGCTAATTTTCTCAGACCATTCTGATACTGCTCATCGCTCATATCAGCCATGTTATCTATAACCGCAGGATCAGGCAAAAGCCCTATATACTCCGCTGTCAGCTTGTCAGCTTCTATTTCTTTGTCATATGCAAAATGAACGCTGTTCACGTCTGCCTTACCAGCCTTTATAAGACCGCCAGCAATGCTTATGAGCTTTGCACTGTCATATAGTTTACTGTCTGAAAGCTTATTTTCGTACGCTTGAAAGATCGCTCTCAGCGTGTTGATACGTCTGCTGTCCAAGGACAGTGAATCAGGGCCTATACAGTTCATTCTAAGCTCTGATATTGTCTTGAATATCTCCATGCAGGCATTATGGTCGTCGCTTTTGAAATAGCTTATACCGCTTTCATCAATAATACGTTTTACTATCTCACAACCCTCAGCATTTGACAGCGTTATTATCCTGCTGTCCATATACTCGGCACTGGTTTCGATAATATGCTTTGCATGATCTGCGACTGTGTATCTTTCAAGCCTTATAACAATATTTTCACCGCTTGCGTTCTCCAACATTCTCTCAGCGTTGAGATAATCATTACATATGTAAACCTTTTTAGTCAAAGGGTCTGCTTCATTACAGTCTTTGAGCCACTCTATAAAAGTCATTACGCTTTCTCCCCTAACATAAATTATCATAATAACATTTTACCATAGCAGAAAAATCTTGTCAATCTACAATCAGCGTGTTTGTATACTTTTTTGAAACATAATATTAAAGAAAATTTATTGATAAAATCATACCGCTATGTTAAAATATACTTTGTAAAACTTGCGTGGATTTTTCCTGACAGAATGTCACTTTTCGCCACACAGCAAACAGGCTGTGCGGCTTTTTTTCTGCCCACAGACAAAGGAGTGTAAATAAATGAACAGTGATTTCATGAAAACAAGACCGATCTTCCCTCTTCTGCTTTCAATGTCCCTGCCAATGGTGATATCAATGCTTGTAAACTCTCTTTACAACATCATTGACAGCTTTTTCGTGGCAAAGATAAGCGAGGACGCAATGACATCGCTTTCACTGGTGTTTCCTGTGCAGAATTTTATAAGTGCCACTGCTATCGGCTTTGGTATCGGCATCAATGCGGTCATTGCCATATATCTTGGTGCAGGCAGAAAGGAAAAGGCTGACATTGCCGCAACTCAGGGGCTTGCCCTTTCAGCGGTGCACGGCATTGTGCTAATGATAATATGTATACTTATAATGCCTGCATTTCTATCTATGTTCACAAGTAATAACAACGTTGTAGATCTTGGCGTGCAGTATTGCAACATTGTATTTACATTCTCTCCTGCATTAATGCTTGCCATTGCATTTGAGAAGATATTCCAATCTGTCGGCAGAATGAAGATAACAATGTTCAGTATGCTCTGCGGCTGTATCGCAAACATAATCCTTGACCCTCTGCTTATTTTTGGCGTTGGATTTTTTCCTGAAATGGGTATAAAGGGTGCAGCACTCGCCACCGGTATCGGTCAGGTGCTGACCCTTGTCATATACATAATAGCATATCTTCGCTGTGAGCTTCCTGTTAAGCTTTCCGCAAAACACAAGCGTCCTGACGGCATGATAATCGCAAAGATGTATTCCATAGGCATTCCTGCAACACTTAATCTTGCACTGCCGTCACTTCTCATATCCGCCCTCAACGGCATACTTGCGGCATATTCACAAAGCTATGTGCTTGTTCTTGGAATTTACTACAAGCTCCAGACCTTTCTTTATCTACCCGCAAACGGTGTTATTCAGGGTATGCGACCAGTTATCAGTTTTAACTACGGAGCAGGCGAGAGGGAGCGTGTGAAGAAAATTTACCGCATTGTTCTTTACATGACAGGTGTGATATTGGCGGCAGGAACTATCATATGCGCACTTTTCCCAGCCAAGCTCATAGGGCTTTTCACGGAAAACGCTGACACTATCGCCATAGGCAAAACAGCACTTCGCCTAATTTGTATCGGCTTTGTTATCTCCGCAGTATCCGTCACCTCATCAGGTGCGCTGGAGGGACTTGGCATGGGCATTCCGTCGCTTATGATATCTCTGTGCAGATTTATTGCAATAATACTGCCACTTGCGTTCTTCCTCTGCAAGCTCACGGGACCAACAGGCGTATGGAACGCATTCTGGATAACAGAAGTCGTCACCGCTTTGATATCTGTATTTATCTACAGATTTTCAGTTTCAAGGCAAAAAGATTTAAAATAAACACCGTTGCCATTCCACAATTACCATTTATTTCTGTTTAACAACTTGTAATTTGCAAAAAAACGTTGACATTTTGCAAAAAAAGTGTTATAATATATCTCACATGCCGCTGTGGTGGAATAGGCAGACACAAGGGACTTAAAATCCCTCGGGGTAAAACCCGTACCGGTTCAAGTCCGGTTAGCGGCACCAAGTTATAAAGTTCCGTAAACCCTTGATTTTACTAGGTTTGCGGAACTTTTTTATTGTCTTAATTATCTTAAAATATATTTATACCAACACTAAAATTTTCACTCTTTTTCACTCTTTTTCCCTATCTTTCATATATTTTTACACACTTTTTACACACTTTATAGGCAAGCAAAGACGAATTTAATATTTGCACATTAGATTTTATTTAAGCATATTGCACAAAGTTTATGATAATAATAATCAAATTTTCTACATTTCATTTTTACTATGTTGTATCAAATCATAGCAAAAAAACGATAAAAAAAATAAGGGTATGCCATAACGGACACACCCTTATCTTCTGCATTTGCAACCAATTATTAGGTCGTACCAAATACAAATATGTTTCAACTCACTAGCTATGGCATTACCATAACTGACATTTATACTATATCAGATTTATAGTGGTTTGTCAATACGTTTTGCTATGTTTTGTATAATTGCACAAATTTAGCTTGTCATTTTTGCTGTTTTGTACATATAAATTTTATAAGACTTTTATAAGACTTTCATAAAACTCTGTCTTATAAATTTCTAATAAAATCTTTAATTTCATAGAAACTATTCTTCCACTATCTCGTTAGCCCTTAACGATATTTTCTTTTTAACCTTTTCGCTTAACCCTTTAAACTGCGGTGTTATGCCAAATCCGCTTTCCATTATAACCATAGCATACGCATTTGCGTCGATCTCTGCACTTTGCAGATTGTATTGTTCAATGTCGGTATCTGTAGAATTAATATAGTTCTGGAAAATCTCAGGGCAATTCTTCATTTGCCATATGTGTCTTAACTCATGTGCGATTGAAAACATAGTATCAAGCGGCATTTTGCCCATACGATATTTAAGTGCGTTATCCGCAGGAACATACTCGGCTAGTTGTGTAGGTGTATGCAAAAACAATACTTCTTCAACTATCGGTTTAGTAATTTTCAAATTACTACATACTATTTCTATGAACTCAGAATAATTTACCATAAAATTGACCGCCTTTTTCTTTAGGTAATATTATTATATCTAATTATTTATATTTCGTCAAGCGTAAAAAATAGGGTACTAGAAATTAATCTAGTACCCTAAAATTATTTCTGAACCAATGTCAGAAGTGGGTAAATACCAAACTCAGCATTGGCTGGTTTTGCGTGAATTGTTCTTTTATCAATATCATAATATCCGTAATAATTCATACCCGAATATGACGATAGCCACATTCCACCAGTAGTATCATAACCAAAGCCTGTTAAAGCTGTAGTAATTGGCTTATTTGCAAAGTATGGCAACTGTGACTCCATGCCTGAATTGTCATAACAACCTGATGTAATATAATGTCCGAAAATCTCAGGCTCACTCGGTAATCTAAGCGAATAGGATGTATAACTATCACTATAACCATAGTTTTCCACACTTCTTCCACCACCATTAAAATAAGTGTAACTTGTGGCTGATTTGTTAATCATAAGTGGTAATGGGTCTGAAAACTCAGCAAGATTATTTCCAAAAATATTTTTAAAATGCGCAGTATAAACAGGCATAACCTTTTGCTGAATGAATGTTTGAGAGTATGCGTGAATATCATCTAAGCCTGTAGCGTTATCAATAACATTTGTTCCTATTGGTGAGCCAAAAGGCATAAATGTATATGACCGTTTTTCACTTGAGGCTTTTGTAGTCCTAAGAAAATCCACAGCTACACATACAAAATAAGTATCATACTCTACCGTTTTTGTACTTTCTTCACCATCAACGATACAAGGAACATTTTCAATAGTTCCTTTTATTTTCAGTTCTGTACCAAGACCTAATTCGGAAATATTGCCACGATTTATTTGACCGAGAAGCCCATTTATATTATCTGGATCATTGCAATTCCATGTGCCACCTGCGATATGAGCATTACGATTTAATTTCTCCATGCGAACACAACTTCCACTTAGAATAGATATTTCATCTGTGTTTCTTTTAACCGAGGTAGTCAAATTTTCTATTTGGCTTGTAATATCTGCCGTACCGTCATTGTTCATAAGCTCCGTTTGGTTTGCTAGTGAACTAAGCTTGTTATCAGTTTTGTTATATATGCTTACGCTCATTTAGTCTTTCCACCACCCTCGTTGTCCTCGCTTTCATACTTTTCCCCAGTGATTTCCTCATACTGTTCAGCCGTAATTTTCCCTCTGTCAGCAAAGTCTTTGACCTGCTCAGCCGTGTACAACCCTAAGTCGTACAAACGTTTGACTTTCCTATACATTATCCTTGTCCTCCTCGATTAGTGTGTCGGTCATCAGCGCAGTGTATAGCACCTGTGCTTCTAGCTCATCCACCTTCGTGGCTTTCTTCGGCTGAAAATCGTCAGGGGTCAGCCCCAGTTTGTCAGCCATTTTCTTTTGCAAATCTGTCATATTGTACCTCCTACTTCACTCAGCTTCACAACGTACTCTTCCTCGCTTGGCACTGGTATTCGATAGCTGTCATTGCTGTTTTTGAACGTTATGCTACCCCCTGCTTCGACCTCGATGTTCCGTAGAAAATCGTCGTCAATCAGGGTTGAAATATCGGTTACGATAGGGTTCGCTAGTTCGTAATACAGGATAACACCCTGCATTGCCTGTTTGAATGCGGCGGCGTCGGTGTAGGACGTATCGTTGACATAGACATACCCGTCAGTGTTAGCATTAGCCGTTATACCTGTTACATTTATGTGACCCCATAGTTCATTCTGCGATTCTGTCGAATATTTTGAACAAATGATATTTGGCGGAACGCTATAATTTTTTGTCAATTTCTGCCCTGTAACTTGCGATGTTTGAAAACTTACTTTTCCAGTGGAACCCGTAATCCACGTCAGCGTTCCCAAATCAACGCTGCCAACACTTTGAACATATTTTTTATTTTCGTAATCAACGTAATTTCGTGCAGTTCCTGCCGACCAGCCGTAGCCAGGCAGTGCCTTGATAGCGTCGGGGATAGGGTAGGCGGTATCACCCACAGCGATCTCTGTCACCCCAGCACTGATAATCTCCCCGGCGTTATACTGGTAATAATCATTAGGGAACATTTTCTCAAATTCTTCAACGCTTGTGGGTTCGTTACCGCTTCCGAACATGGCGGTTAAATCGAAAATCTGTGGTTGTAGTTTAACGTTATCATATGTAACGCCATTATACACATATATTGTATAATACCATACTGCGTTGCTACTTTCATTGACGATTATAGTGCCGTGACCTGTAGAATCTTGCCCAAATGATTGCGAACTAAACATCAACTGGTTTGCCCCATAAACACCTGACAATGGGTTTGCAACCATTAGATATTTATGTCCTTTTTGATTTTTAACGGATTGCAGAGAAACTGCATTACCTGTTGTGGTAGCTGTTCCATTCAATGTAATAATACCATCGTTAGAAAACGTAAATTTTACGCCCGCTTGTGTGACTACAGTGGGTACTGGTTTAACCAACTGATTAAACACGATTGACCTACCACCCACAGACTTCACGCTCATCAGCTTACCGCCCGTAGGCACTGTCTTTGCATATGCCGTTTCGCTGTCGGTTTCAAACCTATGCGTGATACCCTGACCTATGAAATACAGTGCGTCCACACGTCTTTGCAGTTCCTTGTCCGTCAGCTTTACCGCAGAAATCTCAGCCGTGTTCTCAGCGATTTTTACGACCGCTGTTACATAGTCATCTGGCAGACTATCAGCCACCGCCTGTGCTGTCTGCGCAGCTGTTTCTGCGGCTTTGCGGTCTGTGGCGACCTGTGCGGCTATCTTTTCCATTTCCGCTTTATCGTATAAAATCACCGTTTTATCATCAGTGATATATACAATTGTGCCGTCTTTTATAGTGGATTTATCAACGGCTTCCCACTCGGCTTTTGTGCCAATCCACTTTTCGCTTTCAACCTTGTTGCCTAATTCAGTGACAGACTTTTTAGCATTAGCCGCCATACTTCTAGCAATAATATCTGTAGCCATAAATCCACCTCCTTAATATGTTATAGTTCCCCAAATTTTGTTTACACCCTTGACATTTTTAACAGTTACACTATAGTAACCACTAACATCTCCTGCATAAACATTTTCTGTTGTAATCGTATCAACTGTTGAGAAGTCGCTCAGATCAACCATCATAAGCACTTCCTCTGCACCATTCTGAGTCAGTTTTCCTACAACCTGAAAACTACCAGTTCCCGAAGCCTGTACTTTAAAATCAGCACCAATGCCAACTTTCAGCTCAAAAGCTTTTCCGTTTTCATACAGGTTTCCGTTTGTAGCACAATACGCCATAGTTCATCTTCCTTTCGTATAAATAAAATATAACAAGGGCGAAGCTGTATTACCTCGCCCTTTAACAACGATATTACTTAATAGCACTTGCAAGCTTCTTGATAAACTTCTCACCTGCAATGCTAGTCTGCTTATAACCCCACTTTTTCAGCAAAGCATTAACAGCCTTTTCAGTACCCTCACCAAAAATACCGTTTTCGTCAAGTGAGACGTTGTGAAGTTTTCTTGCCTTAGCTATGATGAGCATTTCTTTCAGAGCTAGAACGCCACTGGTCTTATCACCCTTTTTATAGCCAGACTTTTCAAGTGTTGGTAGCTTCTTTGTCTTAGTATATCCGTTCAGGTTTGCCGATTTTATTTTCGTGGGAAAATCTGTGTAGCAATAATCTACGTCAACACTAACCGCAATTCCGTCTATCTTGCCAATGCTAGAATACTGCCATATATCATGTTTATCATTGTAATTGCATTTGCTGTTATACTCGGCAATCCAAAGTGTATATCTCTTTGCTACATCAGAAGAGATATAATTCTGCAAAGGAGAACGACTCATATAAAGTCCAGCATAGTAGCCTGCCTTTTCGATCTCGCCACAAAATGCCTTTACGATAGAATCGCAAAATGCCTTACCTTTATTAAACTGTGAACGCTCCTCTAAATCAAAATAAATAGGGTACTCAAACTTTTTGCCTTTGATTACCTTGAGACAAGCCTTTGCCTCTTGCTTTGCTGCTTCTACTGATTGTGCATATGAATACCAATAAACACCACATGGAATATTGTTATTCTTACAACCTTTATAATTCTTTTCAAATGTTCTGTCAATCTGATTTGGATATGTGATAGCATCACCGTAGCCAGCTCTCAGTATGGCAAAGCTTACATTTCCTTTTACTTTAGCCCAATTAATATTGCCCTGATGTTCAGAAACGTCTATGCCCTTAATAGTCATATGTATACTTCCTTTCCAATTAATCTTCCTTTACAGGCAGTTTATTTAATTCGTCCACACAGTTATGTACAAAACTATTGCCACCAATAGACGAATAGCTTTCGTATAGCCTTGCGAGATTTTCCTTTTCATATAATGAAATACTATTTTCTTTCATTCTTGAATTATAAATCGCTAAAATAGAATTTCTCAGCGTAGCCTGCAAAGCCAAACTTTGTTTTTGTAACTCAGCTTCCATGCTTTGATTCTGTTCTACCTGTCTTTCCACTAATATTGTTAATTTATCTATTTTTTTATTTAGATTATCTTTACCACTTGTTTTTGAAATCCACCCTACAAATCTATTTCTTATTGGCTTAACAATAATTGTTATCAGTGCCAAAATGGTCGTAATGCTTCCACAGTAGGTAGCAATTTCCTTAACTGTGTTCATTTACTCACCGCCACCATTCTTAACCTCGTCAATAAAATCTGTGAGTGATTTATAATTCATATCCTTAACAGCACTTTCAAGCAAGATAACAAGCTCTACATCGGAAATCTTAATGCCCTTTTCTTCAAGCAGGGCAAGCATGGTTTCTTTAGCCTTTTCAAGCTTTTCTGTGCCGTGAACGTCTTTATAAATCTGTTCTATATACTTAACCGTTGTAGCCGCCACATCTTTCTTAATGCTGTCATTTGCGATTTTTGTATACTTCGATTTTACAAAACCGACAATAGCCGTCATAACCGCTGTTAAAATTACAGGCAAATACTCTGTAATCATCTGAGTAATAATCTCTTTCATAACTTTTCCTCCAATAATAAAAGAGGGTTGTTAGCCCTCTTTCTATTTAAGTATTATTTTTATATGTTTTTTATCAATACGTTTGATAACCCTATAACCACTATCTGACTTGGTTGCCACGCCATTCACACTAGCCGTACAATATCCGTTGACCTTGCACGTTCCGTCATCTTGAACTACTAACTGTCCTAACAAGCCAACTTTGTCATACTCTTTTCTAGCCCCACGAGGAACATATTCAAGCGTATCGTTATAGCTTTCGTTCAATATAAGATTGTGTGACTCGTCATAAATCAACCGTCCATAAACATCTGTTTTATACTTATCATGCCAATCTAATTCAGCAGAGTTACCAACAATAGATGGGTTGGCTGATATAACACCAAGGATATAGTCACCCTTATTTGCAAGTTTGATTTTATCACCGTCAAGCGTAACGAATAATCCAACTCTGTCTTGATTTTTAGTGTTACCGTCAAGCCATTCAAAATATTCGGCATAGTCAGCGCCATTAGTTTTGTATGCACCGCCAGCATAAACATTGCCTGAAAAGTCCACTTGCATTGCAGAATTTTCAGTTAGAGTACCATCTTCTTCTTGACCGTTCCCTATATTAAATAGTATACTTGCATTTTCCGAGCTTTGATAAGTTGGTGCTGCATTAAAACCTATAACGGTTTGGTAATCTGCCGTGGCGTTATTCCATGAACCTGCGACAAGACATCCATCATAATTAAGAACCTCATTTTGATCTCCAAACACGGCGTTATATTTTGCCATTTGGTCTTTAGTTTTGTCACCCTTAACAATATTGTATCTACCAACTACAATACTATCAGCTACACCCTCTAGTTTATTATCTACGCCACTAACATATGTATCACGAGAATTGGAAATAGTATTTTTTGTACCGCTACACTCAACCGCCACACTATATTCAGACGTATTCCACGTACCACTGATGTGATTAGAAATACCACCAACGCTAGTATTATTAAAACCTGTTAAGGAATTTAAACTGCTATTTTCACGAAGATAGGGTATATAGCGAGTTTTCATTGCTGAAAAATCAATATAATTATTGCTGTCATAACTATATTCGTAGCAGTGGTTTGCTTGACCTTCAACATGGTTATAATCACCATGAGCAATATTTTCGAAATAAGCAATAATCTTTTTTGTTCCATCAGGGGTTATAGTATACCAATAAGAATTGCCATAATAATTAAACTTTTCCGAAATGTGATGATGACCATTACTATCAACGTATTCAACAAATCGTCCTACACTAGAATTTTGACTTCCTAGAGGTATGGGTTTACCGTTCCTAATAGCAATGTAGCCACTGTTTATACCGCCACCACGGAAATATATCCACACACTGTCTCCCATGCTTAAAATCTCACCTGATTTATTCAAGAAAGATTTTTCAGCACCATTATACTCTAATAGCGAAACAATGGCTGTACAATTTGTAGAGTCGTAGCTTTTAACCGTTCCATAGGTGTAACCAAGTGTTTTTTTATTATCTTGACTTTCCTTAATCAGCTTATTCATTTTAGACATTCTGTACACCGCCTTTACGAATAATCGGCTAAAACCATTTTGCAGTTACCCACATAATTAACACCATTCATTGTGAATTTTACAACAGTTCCGTCAGCAGGAAACACACTACTTTGCCCCATATAAACATAGAATATTCCGTCAGTTTTAGCAGCGTATTGCCCCTCAATTGTACTGTTCAATGGTATATTAAAATCAACTTGTGGTACAAGGTTTGTACCGCCATTGTGCAAACTTTGACTAAACATATTATACAAGCTTGCCATTTTACTTCCTTGATGTCCTGAATTTGAAGTTGGTGTAAAGAAACCTGTAATTTCCGTATTGTCAGATAGCTTTCTCATTTTTGCAATAGCCCCACCTAATACATAGTCATTATCTCTACTTTTGAACAAAATTAACATTCCCCGACTTGTAGTGTACAACATAATGCTATCAAACTTGCTATAGGCAAAGCTGACGTAATCAGCATATGGTGACGTTTGTGAAGAGTCATATTCGCCGCACCCAGCCCAGTAGCGTGACTTTGCAGGGTCAAACATTATTCTAAAGTACGTTGTATCATCAATCCAAAATGTCAAAGTGTTATAATCAGTGGACTCACTATCAGGATAATTTGTTTCAATTTTACTCCATGTCCATTTGTCTTCAAAAAATGTTTTAAGGTCTGCAAACACAGTTTTAGAAGAAGTTTGATCTGGAGTACAAGTATAAGTATTTATCATCAGTTATCACCGTCCAATTCTGCATTACCGCTTATTCCAATAGCTCCACGAGCGTTAGTATTTGTTTCATTCATATCAACATAATTGATGTTATGTTCTATACAGTATTTTACAACAGGTAAACAATTTGCGTTTGTAGTATCTGTTATGCCATTTCCATATGTAAAAATAGTTCCGACTTGTACATTATCAAGGGTACTAAAATCGGTCATAGTTAAATTATTATATTTCCCAATTTCTGCGTTAAAAGAAGTATGGAAAATAATTTGACCTACGCTTTGACATTTGATTGAGCCGTTAGCCAAAATGCAATCATTTGGAATGGAAATGCTGTTTGCAAAAGCAACCTGAATAGCATTAGCCATAATTTCTGTTGTACCACTTGCTATCACAATATCTGATTTGTTCATTGGAGTACGGCACAGTTTGCTACCTTGATAGAGGTTATTATCAATAACCTTGAAAGTAGTATTAGAACTATCCACAGTAAACTTATTTAATTTAGGACAATTATTAAACCCTGTAAAGCTAGTCAAAGAAGCTCCAATAACAACCGTTGTTAATGCAGAGCAATTATTCACGCCCGATACAGATAAAGCCGTATTTGGGATATAAAATGTTGTAATAGCGTTATTGTTTAACCCACCAATCTCTTTTACTTTTCCATCACTCATGAATGACAAACTTTTCAATTTAGGGCAGTTATTAAACCCATTTACCTTCTCACAAGAACTTTCAATTCTTAATGTTGTCAGATTGGGCATATCGTTACAACCCCCAACGTCAACCACATAGCCTGTAGTCGCTGAAGTTAATGAGGCTAAATTATTCATACAGTTCTCAGGTATAACTTTTAAGCTTGTACTATTTGTCATTGGCAATTTTGTCATATTAGGCATATTGCAGAACGATCCGCTTTCAAGCGTAATACCATTACTGTCGGTCACATTACCATAAATCACAACATTAATCGTGTTACCACTATAGCCATTAAAAGCGTTTTTAGGTATTTTGGTAGTACAATTACCCGATTGCAAGTCTAAACTCAGATTTATATTTGCCGATGTATTACTTGCGAAACCGTCTGTATCGTTAATATTGGTGGATCGCCCAATTTGTATACTTTGAAGTCCAGATAAATCTCCATCAATACCTTTGTCCATAAGATAGAATCTTCCCTGCACTGTCGCAGGATAAATAACTAAACTTGTTGTTTCTTTATTTACATACACTACACATTTATTCGTAGTTGATGCTTTGATGTTTAGGCTTCTAACAACATGACTTCCTTTTAGTATCTCGTTTTGTTTTATTTCTTCGACACCTGTTTGCTTATCAACTGAAACCATTGGTGTGAAATTCAAGGTGTAAGGTAGTTCCAAACCATTAACAAATGTGCTATTAGCAAGAAACGATTCAGAGTGTGAAATATCACAGTATGCTACAGGAAATGTAATCTTGGTAAGCTTTTTACAACCTGACAATACACCCTTACTGGTCGAAATATTTGAAAGATTAGCAGGGAAAACAAAGTCTGTCATATTTTCAAATCCGTTTCCCATAGGTGAAGTAAGGTAGGTAGCTTTTACTTTGGAACAATCTATCTTTGTGGTTGTTTTTTTATCAAAAGCATTGTCAAAGTTAGTTAAATCATCACTCTCAGACACAATAGTTGTATCATGTGTACCCAAAGAATAATTCTTTTTAAATATTGAAATTGTGTTTGTATTACGTCTGACTACTTCGTTGTCATCATAGCGTATCAAACAACGTGACGGTGACATAGATTGAAATTCTACCGTGCTATCTGCCGATAACGTATTGGTAACTGTAACTTCATTTCCTGTTATCCATTGAGCTGTCAGTGTTGCATTGTTATTTGGTACAGTGTACACGTCACCATAATTGTATTTATTGCCCTGACTATCCGTCCACACAAATAATTTATTCTCGTTATACATATCCCCACCTTGTAAAACAATTTGTTTATTAGGGGCTTGGCTGATACTCTTATAAGTGATAGTATTACCGTCTTTGTCCTTGCCACCATTCGTATTGTAAGATATTGCCACTGTATCACTCGAATTTTCACAGTAAATCGAAATACAATCTGTATCAAATGGTAGCCATTGCAGATTAGTGGCTTCAATACTCATTTCAGAAGCCGATAAAGGCATTGTAATAGAGTTTACGATAAATAACTGTTTGTCAAAATTATAATAATCATTGCTAACCCTAACGGTATTATCAACATTCAAATGTGGAGTAATCGGCAGATTATAACTAATACCTGTACTCATGCAAGTATGTTGCAATAACATATATTCGGCTTGTTGCCTACACTTTTCCTCTCCGCTTTCTTCACTTGTATCTCCTAGAGGTATATAATAAGTGCCACCGTCCAAACCCTTATAACCAATAGCATTTATATTTACAGGTGATTGTGGGTTTTTATTTTTAGCTGTGTACGAATAAATTTTACCACTTGTATTGTCTGTTGTAACTGTAATAATATTTACACCGTCATAATTATAAGTATAATTAATATCCGTTTCTGTAATTTCGGTTTCACTCAATTCAAATTGTGGCGACAAATGACGATACCAAGAAGGTAAATTATAGTTGAAAGCTCTTTCCATTCTCAATCTGCCATTGACATCGTAATAGATATTAGCACCATACATTTCGGCAATCTTGTCAAAAATCTCACCAAGATAACCGCCCTCATCAACTACAATATCGTCATACAGAGTTACATTATAGAATATAGGGTCAATAATAGGCTCAACAGGGTCAAGAGGTATGTTATTACCCAAATCAAGCATAAGCGTGTCCTTAATTAAAGTCGCAATATTCGTTCCTTTTTTAGAATTAGTTACACTAGCCTGATACTCGACAAGACACATTCTGGCATTTAATGTTCCATCAAGAAAACCATATTTATCAACACCCTCAACATTTAATCGTCTACCATTAGAGTTTGCTGACTTTGTAACAAAAACACCTTGCGGAAACCAATAAATATTCTCATCAACTTGCAAGCCGATGAAGATCTTGAATTTTCGATTGTACCAAAATGAACTATCTTTTTGAGGTATGTATTTACCGCTTCTATCAATAATAGATAAAGAGCAAGACCTACGACAGCCTTGCTCTTTATTAATCGTTATTGAACCATCTGTGGAAGATAGGTCACTTGTTATTTCACCAATAGCACCTTCATAGTGTGATAAAATTTCCATTTTAACATACATTTTTCGCATTGGTTTATGTAACTCGGCAAGATAAGCATTGTCTATTTTATTATAATAATCCATAACACTTTCCTACCTCCTATCTAATAATTATTACATCGTTTATATCTTCAACTTCAATCCAATCATACTTAATATTAGTCAACCCTAATACACTTGTGCTATCATAAATTCTAGTAGGGTTATCTGAGATATTTATAATCCAAACATCGCCCTTATGAGATTTTAACATAAAATCATTCTTGCCTTTAATAAATTTAGTCCATGCTTTTACCCTGTCAATATTATCGACTATTCGACCATCAGGGCAATTAATTGTTAAAAGATCAGCAGAGAAAGAACCACTCTCATAATCTGTTACTGTTCTAGTTGTTTTTGGCTTAATACCTGTTCCTGTGTGTACCGCAAGACCAATATTTGATGTAATATCATTATCGGTCATACCTGTTATAAACTCCCAACACTCAGAAATAGCATAATACTTTTTGTTATATTTTGTACCCAAATCGGTTAAAGAGTATATAAACCAACCGTCCTTGTCTACCGATACTTGCTCTGATTTATATGGTTTGTAATCTCCGTAACAAACATAATATTCATAAGTCTGCTTATTGCCAACTGTTGTGTCAAAAAAGCTCTTTGTATTAGTAGTACCAAGAAAAACATAATCTTCTTCATTCACATTACGTCTAAAAATCTTTGCAGTACCACTAAGAGTTGTATTCCATGACAGCATTGCTATACGATTATTAATCATTAGACAATTAAAGTTGTTTACTAAATCACCTAACTCGTTGCCTTGGAACGATACTCTTTTGCTAAAATGATACATTTTATCGTCAAGTGTCATAATCTCACTAACAACACAATATGAATTTCCTGCTTGCATAACATAGAAATCATAGTTGAGTCTGAAATTATAAATTGCAGGACTCTCGCCAATTAATTTCTGTGTTTCACTATAAACAGTAAATTTTGCACCTTTTACAAACTGAGTATTTGCAGGGCAATAAATTATAGCCATTCCAGTAGCAGTATTGTAGTTAGAAATAAAACCATTAATACCCTCGGTAACATGACCCTCTGTTCCACTAGTCTCTACTTCTATAGTAATACACTTATTTACTATATTTTTATCTATACTTTTACCAAGATTGACCTGAGTTGTATCATTTGTGCTGTCCTGAATAGTTCCATCATAGACTACATTTGAATTAATTATCTGATACAAATAATACTTATAATACTTCAATCCGACATGATTAGGGTGAGTGTACGTTGTTTCACAATGTATTGGTCTAGTAGAATTGTTTTCATCTACTTCAGCCGTAACAATACAATCAGGGTCATTTCTGCATTTTACATAGTGCGGTTTATCTATAAAGTAATTAGTAAATATCCTAAATTCAGTACCTACTGTTGGTGTATTTGTAAAAGCAGATTTCAATGTAACCATGCCTGTTTTGTAGTCATACTTTTCGATAAACCTACGTTCCTCACCTATCTCCATGTATGCACCACCAACTAAATAATTTGAGCCGTCAGCACGTTCATAATAATAAGCGTCTTTCAAATTGCCTATTTCCTTGTTTATATAAAATGATGTTGAAGAACCTGCTCTCTGAACTTTTCCACGGCAGAAATACATATCATACAAACCAACACCATCTCCATATTGAGTGTCGTCAGCTATGGTTGTAGGGTCTGTTTGAAAAAGAATGTATTGATATTGGTAATCATGACCGTTCTCAGCAATATCGTTAAAAACTAACTCATTGACACCAACTTTATCACCATTGTAAAACGTATTTATGTCACCACCCTTTGGAAAATAAGAGTGATTAACTTCACCTGTTTTAAGGTTTGTGTACTCGCACAATGCCCAACGCATAGCCGAACCTGCCGTACAATTAAACTGATAGCTGAAATGCGGAGCACGATCATATTCACCATTTACGTCCTTATGTTTATCTATCTTTACAACCTCATCATCAGGAAATACCAATGTAGGAGTCATAATCATTTTTTTCACCTCTCTTATTTTCCAAAAGATAAGAGCCACTAAATAATTAATGGCTCTTTATTACTTTTGCATTTATTTAATAATTTTTGCCAACTATTCTATCCAAATCAGCCTGTTGCAGATAGGTGTTCATTTGTTCCAAAAATGTTGTGCCGTCTGTTGTATTAACAGTATCGATCTGGAATACAATAGTCCTATTGTTTGTATCATTTCTATTTTGAATGTTATTTGGTGTAGACATTTTTGTCCTTACCAAATCTGTTATACCATTGTAAATCTTATCTCCAATATAATTGACAAGATTATCTGTATTAACCACAAGGTTGTATAGCTTTCTGCCTTGCTCTGAATTGAAGATAGTTTCAACTGCATTTGGCTTTCCGTGAAGTTGTGCAAGCCCTGTATAATCATCAATACCACCTGAACGATATGGCTTAATAATGTTGAACTTACTCTTTAAAGCATTAAGAATAGCTGTTAATGCACCCTTGTTCTTACCAAGCATAGGATTAGCCAATAGTTCTGATGAAACCATTTTGCCGTACAGTTCAGATTTTAACTGTTCTGCTTGTGCTTCATCAAGCCCTGTTCCAACAGTTTCACCGTCATATTGAACAAGATACAAGCCATTCGATTTAGCACCCTCAACAGAAATATCAGAATAGTCAAGAGCTTCCCTAGCACGTTTTTTGCAATCCTCTAAGAACTTAGTCCTACCTTCCATAGTTTGCTTTTCTTTTTCAGAAACGTTTGTCAACTGTTTTATGTAGTCTTTGTTCTTATTCGTAATATCTGTAACATACTTCGATAAAGCTTCTTTTTCTTTCTTGTATGCCTCAATTTCTTTGCTTTTAGCCGTTATCTCTTTGTCAACGCTCTCAATTTCCTTTTCAACCTGATCTGAAAGTTGAGAACGATAAGATTGATATTTACTCGCAAAGTCATTAAGAATATTCGTGTCTTGTTGTGCTATCTTATCCGTCCAATTAACACCTAAAATATCTTTAGCAAGCTGTTCATTTTCTGTATCAGTAGAACTATTTATAAGGTCTTGCCACTGTTGTTTATACTTATCCCACAGTGAAGTTTCCTTGTCACGCTGTTTTTCAAGGTCAGATACACGTTTGTCAGCACTAGCCTGTTCATATTCCTGCTGTGCTTTGTTTACTTCCTCGGTATTGGTTTCTAAGTGCCAACCACTAGCTTCAGAATAAACATTTACCTTTTTCTTTTTAGCATTTTCAAGATTGTTTAATTTTTCTTGTAAATCAATAGCGTCTTGTTTTTCTTCATTAACAGCTTTAATGGCATCAATTTCAGCATTATATCTGTCCTCAATAGCTGATTTCTGCTCGTCAATATAAGACTCCACTGTGTTTGCAACAGTTTCGTACTGAGAAATAATATCGTCAAGTTGAGTTTTTTGTTCTGCAAGAATATTCTTTTGCTCTTCGAGAACATCTTTCTCGTCCTCGGCTTTATCTATAAGGTCATCAAACGTTTCCTCATAAATTTTCTCAATGTCATCTACAGACAGTTTAACTTCAGAAATAGAAGAAGCTACCTCTCCGAGTTTTTCAAGGCTTGAAATAAGACCCTCCACATTAGCCTTATCATTACCATTTGGCAAACTGTTTGATAGTTCTTTTAATCTGTCTGTTAATTCTTTAGGGTTTTGTCTTATCAGTTTCTTAACTTCTTCTGTCAGCTTTTCCGTGTTGCCTGAGAACTTAGCTAAGTCAGGATATGATTTAAACAGTTCAACTAAATCACTATCAGAAATACTTCCGTCTTGCAGGCTCGTTAAGGTATCTTTCAGTGATTTTGCCTTATTCTGAACTTCGTCAATATCGTCCGTCCACTCAGAAATATCAAAAGTACCTGTTGTTAATTTTGCAGGCAAAGACTCAAAGAAAGTATTGACATAGCTAATTAAATCCTCATCACCATTAGCCAAGTCAATTAATTTGTCCTTGTATTGCTGAGTTAAATCGTAAAGCCTATCAACATCATCAATGTTTTTGGTTTCTACAGCATGACTATAGCTTTCAGTAGCTTTCTGAGCTTCATCAAATGCTTTACTAAATTCTTCACTTGTGTTATAGTTTTCAAGTGTTTTCTGAATTTCGTTGTATTTATCAACGGCATTAGAAAGTTTATCATATTCCTCTGTTGTGGTAGCAATTTCTTTTTGCAAATCAGCCAACCACTTGTTACGATTATCGTCTTTTGAAATGTTTGCCCATTTCTCGGATAATTCATCATAAACCTTTTGCATGGTATCAATACGTTCTTGCATTGTACCTGCGAAAAGTAAATTACTATAAGCATTAGTGCTTATACCAACGTTATTATACTTTTTGAGAATTGGTTCAATGTCATTCTTGTAACTGTACCAATCACCATAACCACGAGAGCCGACCTTGTTGATATCAGCATTAGAATTATAGTCACTGAATAGACCGTCTGATACATAGGCTTGCCCTTTGCCACCGTAATCAGTAGTAAAAAGACCCTTGTTAAAAGAGCTTCCCTCTTTTAATTTCTTTTGTGCTAAATCATAGGCTTCTTTAACACTCAGCTTTCTATCACTATCATCAGGATCAGTAATATCCGACTCTTGATAAAGTTCACTCTCAGCCTTTTCTTTTTTCCATTCTTTGATTTTCTTAATATTTTCAGACATTTTGCCATTAAGCAAGTCAAGGCTCTTAGCTTCATTACCGTACTTGTCAATTAAGTTGTCCTGAATAGTATTCAAATCGTCCTTAACAGTTGACAAGTCATCTGTTGTCGCAACCAAAGTTACATAACGATTTACTAATTCGTTTACTGACTTGTTTTCTTCATCTAATTTGTCAATAGAGTCAGAGAAACTACTTGTGAACTGAGCTAAACTTTCTTTTGCATTATCGGTACCATTGACAATATTATCAAAAAGTGCTATAATCTTATCAATAACCCAACCTGCAAGCAAGCCGACAGCCATATTACCAACAGTTGATAATATTTTCATGCCAGCGGCAGCAAGCTTAGAAGAAGTCGCAACACCCTTTAAAGAAGCGGAAAGTATTTCTTCTGATACCGCTGCACCATTAGCACTTCTAGCAACATTGAGAGTTGTTTCAGAGCAACCCTTTAAAGCTATTGACTCGGCTTCAGCTACCGATTTACCCTGTGCCAAAAGGTTATTAAACTGACGGACATTTGCTACTTCATTTGCAGGAATTAGAGTTATATCCGATTTATTATGAAGCAAGTTCTTTAAATCTGAAAGTTGTGTTATAGTCTTGCCTAATATACTGATATTAGTCTTGCCACTACTCTCATTTTCAACTGTTTTAAAGACCTTAACAGTTATTCGTTTATAGTTTTGATATAAATTTTAAAGGAGAATAGTTATGACAAACAACCAAGAGAAAACAGGCAATGTAATTAACGAACATACCACATCTACTAATAATGAGACTACCGAGCAAGTTCATTATTCGATAGGCAGAATTGTCATATTTATAATAATTGTTATTTTGTTTATATTAATGATTATTGACTTAACTTCTAAAGCCCTACACTACGAAAAAGACTACAGCCAAGAAGCTTACACAGCAGCTAAATTCTATGTAAATAAACAGTTAAAAGCCCCTGCCACGGCAGATTATCCAATGTATGATAAAAACTTTATTACACATCATAATGATAGCTACACTGTATCATCTTATGTGGACGCTGAAAATAGTTTTGGTGTTAAGGGCAGATTATACTATACTGTCACTATGGAACGTGACGGCAAGGATTGGATTAACGTAAATGTTAATTTGAGTGAATAGATAATGAGTATGAGTGTATGAGTATATGAGTGTACACAAGTGTACACAAGTGTACAAATAGGTGAAAGTAAACAATGTGTGTTCATGTATAACAAAAGCTCCGAGAATATCGGAGCTTTATTTGTATTGTATTCTATTTATTTTTTTGACTTTAACGCTTCTTCAATTTTCAACACATCTGGAAATATCAAATGTGAATTATTGTTATGTACCAAAGCAGACACCTTTGTAGCCTTAGACACCATTCTTTTATAAGTCGTATAGTCAATGGCTACTGGCGCACCCAAATGTTGATACTCATTCTTTATATATTTATCGGTAACAGGACACATATTTTGAATTAAAAACGCTCTCTCTGCACCAAGCACTTTTCCAAAATCAATGGTATCGCATTTTCCCTTCTTGCTAATCTTCTTGTTATATATTTTTCGATATTTTTCAACTTGTGAAGATATTGGAATGACCCAATAAATATTGCTGTCAGATGTATCTATACAACAATAGCAAGGACGATCATGTATTTTACCATTAACAATTTCATGGTTGCTCATAAGCTTATCGTCATTAAAATCTTGATAATATTGATTGTCCAAAAAGTAAAAATGTCCAACTTCCATTGATTTATGTCCCTCAAAACAAATAGTCTCGCTCTAGGCGAGACTATATTTGAACTAGACTATTTATTAGTCGCATATCTAGCAGCGACAAACATTTGAACTAGACTATTTATTAGTCGCATATCTAGCAGCGACAAACATTTGAAGTATTCAATCTCTTGAATCATTTCTTTACTATATTATATGACATTAATAACAAAAAATCAATATACAATATGCACAAAATTGCAAGTTGGAAATTAGTGAAAATTATTTATGCTAACCACCATAAAAGACCCTAGAGAAAATCTAGGGTCTTATTTTATGGTTATTCATTATCCGTCCAGCTATAATCGTCATAAATTTCTTCATTCCATTCATCATCTTTAGTAATGATTGGATTTTTAGGAGTGATGTCCAATATAAAGTCTAAGTTGTCATTAATAAATTGATTAAATTCGTTGTTTGATATTTTCTTCGCTGCATTGCCCAAGTATACCACCTCTACAACATCATTCCATAGTATCAAGATCAAGATACATTGGTATACACCCTTCTAAGTATCTTTCATTGTTTTTCTGCATATAATCTGCAAAAAGATGAAACCCCATACGTTGATAAAAAGTTTCCGCTTCAGGGACAGAGTACAATATCACTTTATTAGCCCCACAATGACTATCAGTAAAACTAATAATTCTTCCAATAATCGTTGCCAAAATATTACTGCTAAGACAACCATCTTCAGCATTTTCTGAATATTGAATATCTTGGTAATATTCGTTGATTGCAAAATATTTTATCTCAACCGCTGGATAAATATAAAAACGCCTATAAGAACCAACAACATAGCCAGAACAACACAAAGAATAGACACCAATTACATCAGGCAGATCATTTTGTGTGTTATCGTTAGTAATTACAAAAGACTTAGCAGAAGTATCTGTCATTGCTTCGCATTTACCTTTAAAATAACTGTCTATACTATCATTGCCACTATGAAAATTAGATAATATTAATTTGTTACCCTCGTCTATCTCACGAAAACTAATCTTCAAGTGATTTCCTAATATCTTCGTCCCATGGCTGTCCGTTAAAAGTCGAATGTTTCATCATCTCTCTTGCCTGTTTTTTTATTTTTGAAATAACTGCTGCGGAGGACTTGGAATTAATAAATTCGTCCGCTTTATCTTCTCTAACAACGAAGGCAAGATTTACAGGTTTACTCATAACTGCCATATCTATCAACTCCTCCATCTTTTTACGTACATTCTTTTTGTTATTAGTTTCTCCCATTTGGTATCACCTCTATTACATTATAGGGGTAAACACCTAAAATATGCGTATAACTAATAAATTATGCGTAAGAATAATAATTTATGCGTCTAACGCATATTTCTATTATTAGTATACCCATTTTGAGAACTAATGTCAAGCCATATATTGGTTGCATTAACAAACATTGTGTGAATATAAATGTAAAATTTTTATTAACGAACAAATTTAGTGTTGACATACGCAAATGAATAGTGTAAAATAAATCACTATGCAAAATGATTAATAACAGTTTTATCCCACCCTTACTGTTAAAGGGCAAAACTAAATAAATGAGGGATAATTCATTTTTTGAAACGCTATAGGTGTTACCTATAGTTGGAATACACCTTTATCTTGCCACAAGATAGTTACCGTCTACTCTCTGAACCTAGTCCGTATCTCCCGATAGGGGTTGGCTGCTGACCTGACATTTTTAACAACACTTAGCACCTATTATAATAGTATAATAGGCTTTTATCTCAGCATATGTCATCTTTGCTATTGTTTCCGAGTTTCCTCACTCTTATAGTGCCATTGCTATAAGTAGTTGCAAAGCTTTAGCCGTTCCCAGCAATTTGGCAACCTTATTTTAAAACGTGTGTGACCTATGCACATATAGTTTGTGGCTGTGCATAAGTTGGCATCTTTAATAATTGTTTACCTACGTTTTTGAATGATAATCCTGCCATAACGGTAGGAATAAATGTTTCTAAAACACCGAATTTACTAATGAGATTATCAAGAACATCAATAATTTGTGTTCCACTGGTGATACCAAATTTAACTAAATCACCATTAATCAGAGTAGCTGACAAATTTTCAATACTTGTCTGAAAACCTTGCACTCTTCCTTGAATGGAATCAAGGTATTTTTCATACTCTGACATAGCAGACCCAGCAGAGCCTATTGAGTCATTAACAATTTTATCCGCTTGACTCATATTCGTAAGCAATGCAGTAATTGTATTGCCTCTTTGCTTCAATTATATTAAAGTAAGTCGCAAATTTACTTATATGTTATATTATTTCAAATTAATATGTTTTTTCAAACATTCATATATTTTACTTTTCGTATTTTCTGTGTAGGGTATTTCAACAAGTTCTATATTATTCTCAGTACAATATTGTCTTTTTATGTTATCATTATACTGCTGTTTATTGAAAGAATCAACTCCCCCAAAATAGTCAACTGCCATATAATGCTGTCTACCTTGATATTCAATACAAATATTCTTATCAGGCAAATAAAAATCAAATGGCAATGGTCGAATATTTTTACAATCTTGAAATTTGTATTGTTCTTCAAATGTTTGATTGTTTTCTAATAGGATTTCACGAATATTTCTTTCTCCCAAATAGTATTTTTCACAATTCGGACATCTATGTACTGTTGATAACAAACCTTCCCATTGGAATCCACATTTTTTACACTTAAATTTAATTGTTTTATGGGAGTCACTATACTCACCATTTAACTCTATGTTGGGATTTTTGTTGTGCAAACGATTATTAATTTCATCAAGAGACAATTTTAAAGCCTGAGATATTTTTTCTAATCCACAATAATAACAAGCAGAGCCTTTTATTAAATCGCCTATTCGTTTATGTAAACAATTATCATGTATTTTACAGCGACAATCAACATAATCATTGATATTAGAAAAATCAGATGACAATAATTCAATATTTGGTGAGCCTTGCTTAATCATTTCAAGAAGTGTTTCTTTGGGCAAATTTTTATGCGAACAATACTGACAACTTTTATTTCTGTACAAATTACCTCTTGCAATGATCTGTTCTCCATAATCTTTATGCTTGTTACAGATAAATTTTACATAGACTAAAGCATGATTGTTCTTGTTTATTCTAATCGTGTCAATATATGTAAAATCCAGTTCTTCACAACGCTTTTTATCTTTTGAGGCACATAGGGACAAATCTATTCTTCTAGCCAAATGGCATTTTTCTCTACCACAATAATAGCAACCCTTTCCCTCTAATAAATGACCTAATGTTGTTAATTGAACACCTTTTTCTTCATGTTTTTTGCAAATGTATTTTATTTTTGAAGCGGCATTATGAAAATCTGTTTCGTCAGAAATTAAAATATAATCTTTTTTGTTCATAATACTTTTTACATCTTCAAATGAATACTTTTTGTTTCCAATCTTTTTTAAATGCAATGACTTTCTTTTGCTTTCAATAGATGTTTTACTATGACGTGGAATTAACCTTGTCATTTCTTCGTCTGATAATTCTTGATAATTAGCCTTCAACATTTTTATTTCATCATCATTCCAATTATTATGTATTATGTTCACCTCCTATTTGTATTTTTTATAATATAACATATCCTATGCTTTCACATAGAGCTTAGACTATTTCTTAATCACGTCATTTATGACAGCAATTATACCTTTTCCATTTAAGGGTTATTCTCCCACTCCATTTGCGATTGAGCCGTACTTCTTTTGTTGCAACTATTCAGGATTTCCACCTTTATTTTATTGTTGCAACCCCATATGGGGAATAGTCGTTGAACTTTTACCCTCGACTTAAACTGTCCTATGGTCTAGGATAACGTTAGGGTACTTAGCTGCATGAACAGAGATTGTTACTGTACTTAGGCTTTTGACCTTATACAATCCTTACATTATTTCTGCTTTCGCACCGTCATAATGTAATTTCTTCATTATTGTGGTGTAAGGCTTTACTCATTACCTGCAATTAAATATATTCTTTATGCACATTTCTGTACATTCAGGTAAACTCTACCTGCAATTTTCTCTATGACAGCGGCTTTTGATGTATCAGTAAGGTCGTTCCAAACATTGGCGATACCTTTCATAATTTCATAGGTACTCTTAAAGTTCTGAGAGTCCTTCATTATGTCAAAGCCACCTGTGCCATTTACATTAGTAAGAGCTTTAATATCTTCCCTCAGTTTTGAGGTTGATACTGCCATGCCCTCTGTTGACTCGCCTGCATCTTCTAGTTCTGTTTTCGCTCCACGAAGTCGCATTGATAGAACCTTCAAACTATTTCCCGCTTCGGCTGCGTCTCCAGTTATTTCTGTAATGGCTGTACCCATTGCTATTGCCTGGTCTAGTGTATTTCCTGCTACGCTCAGTGAAGATACTGACCTTGACAACATATCACCGATGTCACTCGCTGAAACAGCATACTTGTTTGATATTGCGTTAAACTTATCGACAATATTGATAGACTCATCAACTGTCATGTTATAGCTTTTCATAACTGTTGTTAGGTCTTGTACTGCTGTTGCATTATCTACTTCACCAACAACTGAATAAATACCTGAGTTTGTGGCAAGTGTTTCGGCTTCATCTAAGCTATAACCACGTTTACCCCATTCTGCGGTTTGAGAAATAAGATCAGATAAATCAATCTTTAAATCTTTAGCCTTTTGACCTATATTATCAAAGAACTCGGTATATTGCTGATTTGTGTTATCAGTAACCTTACGCAAGTCTGTCATAGCTGTATCAATATCTACAACATTATTATAGAACTTAACAGCTTCTCTGGATATACCTGAAATCACAGTAGTCAAACTCATCCAGCTTGTGAACTTTAAAGCGTCCTCTTTAATCTTATCGAAAAAGCTTAAACCGTTCACACCTGCTGCCTGTGCCTCAGAACTCATTGTCCTAAAACTACGATTGATTTTATCAACATTGACTTTCAAATCGCTCGCAGTTAGATCGCTAGCATTAAGCAACTTTTTGAGTGAGGCTATCATATTATCAGTTTCAACCTGATATGTACCGCCATTAAAAGTATTCTTGCCCATGGCTTTAGTATTAGCCTGTTGCCATGTCTGAATTGTGTATATTAACTTTTTAATGTTCTGCCTTGTAGCTTCTATATTCTGTTGTGATTTATTGCTAGAAAAACTAGCTTTATAAGCTACATCTGCCCTCTTTAACTCATTTGTTAGTTCATTGAGTTTAATACGATATTCGTCTAATGCTTTAGGATCGCCACCTACATTAGACAAACTTGTTTTTAACTCATTAAACTTTTCTTGAAACTCTCCATTAAAAATAGGCGACTCTTTCCATTTTGTTTCTAAGGTGGTGAGATTTTGCGTAAGTCTAGCTACATTATTTTCTGTTTTAGTAGATGTAGCTGACGATTTATCAGCAGAACGAGAATTGGCTAATCTAAGTTCTTCCCTACCAATGTTTATTAACTCATTCTTTTGTCTTTCAAGTTCTTCTGTAATCAGTTTCTTCTTTTTAAGCTGCTTCTCGTCATAAGAAACTCTACTCTCAAGATTTTTAATCTGCCTTTTTAACTCAACATTTTCTTGCTCGCCAGCATTGACCTGTTGCTTTTTAAGCTTATTAATCTGTTTGATTTCACCAAACATCTTATTATAATAATGAGCTTGCTGTCGTGCCTCAGAATTATCAGATTTTTCAAGTAACTGTAAACTCTTTATTTCTGTTTCTGCTTTTTTAACCGAAACAACTAACTCACGATATTCTTCAGACCATTTTTCGTTTCGCCCAAATTGACTTTCGGTTTCATTGACCTTATTTAATTGGGAATTTAAGTTACTAATTAATTCGGAAACCTCTGACGGTTGTTGTTTAAGTTTTGAAAAACTATTTGATATTTCCTGTATTGTTGCAGGCATTTTAGCCAAAGTGTTTTCGGCATTTGTAGTTTCGTTAAAAGAACTTGTAAGAGATTTTAAATTTTGCCTGATATTGCTTGCAGTAGTTTTTAACGAATTGAATAGTTTATCAACCTCTGCAATAGAACCACCCTTGCCAAGATTGTCAATAGCAACATTAACGGCATTAATTTCATTTCCTATGCCCGATTCAATACCTTTATTCGCTGACTTAAATGCCGAAAGTTTAGCAGTATAATCCGACTTAGCCTTATCAATATCCGCAATCAGCTTTAATATACCTTTTTCAGAACTACTACCCGATAGATAGTCAAATGACCCATTTGTTTCGTTCAGAGCATATTTCAGTTTTTCAACTTGACCTGTCAAGCTTGTAACTTCTGCCGTAATTTGAGTAACTTCACCCGAACTATCTTTAGTCCATGAAAATGTCGGATTGCCAAACTGACTCAAAATCTTTCTTGCATTTTCAATAGTTTTAACAATATCTATTTGTCCGTCTTTATTAAAACCTGCCTTAAAAGTTTCTGCAAGAGTTGTGTCAATATTCTGTATCTCATGCTTTATATTTTTAACAGAGCTAGTTACCTGTTTTTCAGCAGCCTTTATACTACTCTGAATAGAAGTTACATTTAAACCACCAATATCTATTTTTAGATTTTTGCTGATTGTAGCAAGTTGAGATTGAATTTTCTTTTGTGTTTTATTCAAGTCCAACTCACCAATGATTTTAGCATGAGCCTTATTATCATTTGCAAGTACATTATTTAATTTAGGTATATCGTCCTTAACTTTACTTGTGTCAAGTTCCACAGGAACTCGTATTTTTAAATCATCTGCCATTTCACTTCACCTCTATTCCTTGTCTTTTAAGTCCTTGTCTTAAAGCCATAACGTGATATTTGTTATACCTTAAATCCTCTTTTGTGTTATACATAAACGGTCTAGCAACACCATAATACGTCCAATCTCCAAAATCGTACCCCCAACCAGTTTCAATGATAGGTGCTAATTCTTGACCTGCGTTGTCTGACTTAACCATTTTGCTCTGAACGAAAATATATGGATTAGCCATTGTATTATTCTCTACAACTAAAGTGTCACCTTCAATAGAAGAATTAATATTGTTAATATCCATTAAGCCACCATTATCATATCGTCTTACATATTCATGTGGTACATAACTATCGTAAACATCTCTTTCAATATGATCTAGCATAACAGTGGTAACAACCTCGGCAACATCTGTAAGCAGAGCGTAATCAATTCTTGTTCTTAGTTCTCGCTCTAGTTCTTTAAGGTTTTTTACAACCATTTATTCCTCACCACGCAACCACTTTACAACAAGCTTTAAATCCTCGTCAGCTTGCTCCTGAGAAACTTTACTATGTGTTTCTATCATAACTTTATCACCATTTCTTAAACCAAGGCTACAAAGACCTATAATTGATTTACCATTGACCGTTCTATCTGTTGTCAGATTAATCACAGAGGGTCGTGCCTGTGTAAAATACACAAACCTATGAATATTCCTAGCATTAGGAACTATCCCAAGTGCTATTTCCTGTTCTGCAAAGAACATATTAGTCACCGTCCTTGTTGTTTGAAATTACAATTTTATTTGCCATGTCATTACTATCTTTAAGTGTTTTTAACACTTCATTTAAGCTTTCAGTGTCAATATCTTTCGTAGTAACACTAATCTGTTCTATCATTTCTTTTGCCTTGCTTGCAAGCTCCGTTATAGCTATGTTTGCCATGCTCATAACCTTTTCAGCCGCCTTGTATCTAACATTCATGTCAATACCGCTGTCAATAGCTGCATTAATCATGCTATACTGTGCGTCATCAATCGACTCCCAATCAATATTATTACATTCCCTATCCAGCTCTCCACTATCATAAATCTCTGCAATATCATCTGATGAAAATTTATGTTCTCCGTAAAGAGTGACAACGTAATATTTACGCAAAATTTCTTCATATCCTGCTCCGTACTCAACTGTACCCTTGACTACATTATTTATAAATGCCTGCATTTCCGCAAAACTAAGCTTATTTTTCATTCAATTTTCCTCCGTTTTCTTGCGTTTCTTTTCTGCGTTTCTCAGTTTCTTACACTCATCATAATCAATCCACCCACCAAACTTTTTAGCATAAGTAATCCACTTATATGTAATGTCTGGATAGCAATACCAAAACAATTTACGTTTAAGTATTGCCACTGAGTCTGGCATACCTTTTGTATCTATAACTTCAGTGACACCATTTTTATAAGTAACCACGAAATCAGCGACATATTTAATTGGCAACACAGTTTTGCCATCGTGAACGAACTTCGGTTGCAGTTCATATGGTTTCTGTAACTCATACGAAATCACTTCACCGCTTTCCACTAAAGGACAAAGTACGTCACGATAATATTTCATTTCTAACACTGAGTCAAAAATAATGCCATTATAACTACGTTTTGATTTGTCTTTATCTACATTAAACTTGCTTCTATCTGCCATTTCTACCTCTTTATAAAAAAAATAAAGGCGGTCAATATTTATCATAATAACCGCCCTTTCTATTTTATTTAGTTTTTTTACTTGTTGTGCTATTTTTGAAATTTGTAATATCAGCCAAAACATTATAAACCGACTCTTTATAATCTTCCTTTTTTAATGTTTTAAAAGTAATACCAATATTAGCAAGTAGTTTTCTCGCTTCAGCTTTGGAGATAACATCGTGCATATATTCTTCTATGATTAAAAATAATTGATAACAAGATGGTGTGTCTACATATCTTCTCCAGCTATTTATTTTATCACATTTATTACACGCATAATATCCATTACCACAAATAACACACTCATGATTGTTTTCCATATTAATCCTCTGGAATAACAAATCTCAGAAGCTGACCCTCGTCACTACAATAGTCCTTCAGAGAGTCAATAGTAAATGGGAAGTCGCCCGTCTTGTCAAGTGGTATCTGAGTCTCAGGAGAAAGCTGTGCAGATGCCATGACAACCCAACCATGATATTCAATATTTTTATCACAAATATCTGTAAAGATTGATTCAAGCCAAAATTCACCTGATTTTGGCATATCATTCGTACTCTTTGTAATGTCAACTGCATTTTCAGACTCATATGTATAATATACCTGAATAGTCATTCCTTCCTTGATAGCAGTATCTGTCGGAAGTGTAATTTCTTTCTTAGCCGCATCAAGTGAAAATTCCTTTTCTGAATTTACCGCTGCATATTTGTAAGAAGCAACCTGTTCCTTCCTTTCATTGAGCAGATAAATGAATGATATTCCACCCACAGGAACTTTACTCAGAGTAATCTTTGTTATGTCGCTACCCACCTTAATCTTCTCTCTTTTAGGAATGAGAATTTTGTTAGTAGAACTTGCAACGTTCTTTTCTGTACCCCACTGAGCAGCAAGAAGTGACAGCGTAAGGAACGATGTATTACCTGTAATCTGAGCTGTATCAGCATCATAGTATTTTGCAATTACCGCACCTGTTGCATCTGTCTTATCCTGTGAAGTAGCATTGGTCTGAATGTTTACGTCTTTCAAATCTTCAAGAGTCCAAAACAACACTCCGTCAGTAGGCGAAAACATCTGACCTGAAATAGCTTGTTTAAAAAGCAATTTGTCTGGATTAAACATATTATTTCCTCCTTTATTTTCTATTGTTCCGTTACCATGTACGGAAACAATTTAATTCTTCTTTATTCTTAATGTCCTTATAATAAATAGTACCGCTATACAAACCTGTGGTAAGCTTCTGTGCTTGATTTATGATTTGATTTCTTAAAAGACAATCATAAAAAACATTAATAGGTAACGACCAAACCGTGTCCCAGTTGTATTTAAACCCTTCAATATTTGTTAATGTTGAAATATATGGCAACAAAATAGAGCGAAATTCTTTTTCTTGATACTCACCCCTAGCTAATTGTCTTTCAAGCTTGTCTAATTCATATTGTAATCTCCATTTTCGGGTGTGTTCATTTCCATCTTTAATATTATTATCAGCAATATTAAGCATTTTCCTGAAATATTCAGTAAGCAGTTCATAATCTGCTTTACCTATTTGAATATTGTTATAAACATCAAATAAAATAATATCACCGCTATTCGTGTCAATATAGCGTTTCATCTTACCAAAATCAATATTACGGATTATAAATGAAACATCAGTTAGCAAATGATTTTCGACAATATCACAAAACAAGTCAAAACTATCTACTGAGTTAAAATCAATACCCTTGCTCCAAAGATATAGCCTTCTATCATATGGAGTTGAAATTATGTCAGACACAATGACCCAAAACTGTTTTTCACCTAGTTTTGACTCGTCTGAAATCTCGTCCAAAGTTGGGTTGTGAATTTCAAACTTGCCTAACATAAATGTTTCTTTTTTATTACGATAAATCGAAAGTTCATCCATAACTAATTGCCCTCACACGGATTTATCGTAAGTTCTTCACCTTGGAATATTAAGGTACGCCTTTTATAAACAGGTGACAAGTTATCAGGTACGTCTGAAATAAGTTGTATTCTGTTACCACTCCAACCATCTGAGTTGTTAAATAACTGACCTAATAATTCAGACACATAATCCATTCTTGTTTTGGAAATGCCAGCTTTGTTAAGTCTCATTTTATCTTGGTGACAAATTATTTGGATTATCATTTGAGGATAACCCTTAAATGCCCCCCATATTACTTTCGGAACTGAAATTTCAATGTTAAGGTACAGTTCTACATCAGTTTGAGTGTAAGGTATGTATAAAAAGGGGTATATATTAGAATACACAATATTTTCTAATTCTTCCTCGTCCTTTTCAAATAAATCTAATATATTATCTTGTGACAATATCATAGAAATAGCTTTATTTTTCCATTCCGATATAACAGAATTTATTGGCATTTTACACACCTCCCACTATATTAATTAACAATTCAGACAAAACATCATCAACTATACAAACCAATTTAAAAGAGCTACCGATTAAAGCATTGTTGTTTAAACACTTTATCTTTACCTTATTTTCATTTACTATCATGGTAATAAAATCTTGTTGTTTATCAAGTAATTTCAAAGACCAAGTGACACTCTTATCTGTTTTTGCAGTAAATGTTTTAACTGTACCACCACAACGAATTTCTGCATTACCACTGTAAGATATTTCAACAGGTTTGGTTGCATTATTGGACTTAAAGTAATCACATAGCATAAGGTCAATTCTATCTGTCTGCGGATTGTATTGACTCTCTGACAAAATAATGTGCATACATCTGCCATTTCCAAAAGAAAAGCTGACAGTATCAGGTCTAGTAATTCTGTAAGATGTAGGCTCTTTGTCATTATAATCAATGAAAAAACGCTTATCATGAGGAAAATATTTCGTTTCCTCGTCAAGCGAAATGTACATCATTAACTGATCGTAACCAATGGTAATTACTTTTGTCTCATTTGTGCCTGAGTTGTATTGTGATGCATTTTGAATATTACACGGCTTATAGTGAACTATGCCGTTTTCGTCTTGCCACTTAATAACGTAATTACACAAGTACAAAATAGATTTTTCATACAACTTGTTATTTGTAGGCTCGGTCAATATTAGCCAAATCTTATTATCGTATTTAATGTACTTATAGTCCGATATTGTACTAATATAAGTCAAAACCTGTCTTTGCCAAGCTTGTGTTGGCGTGTCAGGTATTTCATTCTGAATTATGCCCTTTGTAGCAAATTCATTTTCAAAATTCTCACCGTTGAACACTCCACTGCACAGAATAATATCATCTTCAATAACACTATCCTCTAAAACGTCATTAAAAGACATTTCACTATCAAACAACAAATCTGGTTTTTCAGAACCTTCCGTATAATACGGTTGCTGAATTATGTACCATTCTTTACTCATTCAACCACCTCAATTATACGCAGTGTCTTTAAGTTGCTCATAAAGGTCAACTATTTTAAAGTTCACCCAATCAATCTCAACTTTAGCTTGTCTTTTGTCACCCTCTGAGTTGTTTATTGATAAATCCTTAGAAACTATGTTACTACGTTTGACAATTTTGCTATATTGTCTTTCACAATAAAATCTCTTTATTGTATAGCCCAATATATTAACAACTATCTGATTCAAAACAATATCGTTTCCGTCAATATCAGTAAACATTCTTTTCTCATTATTAAAGTAAAGCTGACTAATTTGAGTTGAAAACTCGCCACAAGCCATTTTAAACCACTGAAAAACAAGGTCGTCACTTAACGCAACCCTTTCAAGAAATGTGGACTCAAAAACAGCGACCACATCTTCATAGGTAGTAGCCATTTTAACCACACCCTTTCTAAAACTTATAGCCTGAAATATTTTCTATTTCGTTACGCTTATAAACTGCCACATTGTCAATTCCAACTTCTTTGGCAAGTGGAATAATCATTTTCTTATCACCTTCAGTAACTACAAGTCTTGAGAGTTCAGCCATAAAATCAGCCTTATTGCTAATGCCAAGTAGTGCCTTTACGCTGTCAATATCAAGAATAACAGGATCATTATTATCACTCTCGTCAAGTGAAAAAACGTATCTTCTTATATCCTCGTCAAGAATTTTCAGATAAGCGTTATTGCCAAAGCCGTCAGTACCACAAAACATTCCATTGCCTTCCTGTATCTGAGCCATAACCTCTCCAACATTAAGCTGTGCAAATTTCTTTGCATTTGGTGGAATAGTAATATCTCTTTGTGTTTCCACAGCCCTAAAACCCAATTCCCAATTACGAGTGTTTTCCAAAAATACTCTATCGGTAAGCTGAATTTCCCTTTTAGACTTTACTTCTGTAATATCGTTATTCATTGTGGCAGTAGTTGTATTTTTTCTTACATTTGCCAAATTTTCAATCTTCCTTTCAAATATAATAATAATGTGGCAAGAGTTTATACCCTCGCCACATCAATAATTATTATGTAATTAACCCTGCTTTGTAAGCAGACCAATTTCAAATTCTCTGCCCTTTACAACGTCAGCACCAAGCTCCATATCGAAACGTGTCTTTACTGTACCTGTCTCAACATCATTGCCTGTCATAGTTGTAATACCACCACGTCTGAAGATATTTACTGGAGAATTTGCTCCCTGTGCAATAAACCACAAATCATTAGGATTGTAGTATGTGTCAAAACCTGACTTGTCAGCAAGTGGCTTTGTGAAGTTATATGGGTTCTCAAGTTCAATAAGAGCTGAACCCTTATAGAAGCCATTCAGACCTGTTCTAGCAATCTCATCTACCTGTGTAGCATTGAAGAATGGGATTGGTGTAGAACCAACTGTCTTATAGCCGTTCCAATCGCAGATACCAGAAATAAGTGAGAAGTCACCTGCAATACCAACCTTGCCAAGCTTTCTAACCTTATTTACCATACCATCAACCTGTGTCTGAGTTGGAGCAGAGTCATACTCGCCATAGAACTTTACATATTCAGTGTTATTCTTCAGTGCAGACTTAATGACGTCAAACACATAAGCGACACCCTTATTGTTCATGTCGGTCTGTACCTGTGCCATTTCCTCTGCTACAGTACCAGCAAAATTACCAGAAGCAAGCTCACGATAATCAATAGCCATACCAGAAGATATTGTCTGAGTTACGATTGGGTACTCTACCCACTTTCTACCTGCAAAACCGACATCAGAACCAGAAGCCTGAAGTCTGGCATCAAGACCCTCATAAGAATAAGTCTTAACTCTTGGCTGCTCATCATAGCCAATCTCACGATAGTTACCAAGGAAATTAAATACCTTTGTTGCCTCGAGAAGCCTTGGCTGTATAATATACTTTACAATAGTATTAATCTCTGCAACTGCTCTGCTATCGCCTGCAAGTGCCTGTTCACCAAGCTTTGAAATTCTTGAACGTACTGCGTCTACCTTCTGACCGTACTTTGATGTATCTTTGCCTGCAAAAAGAGCAGAACAAATCTCAACTACTTCGTTGAAAGCCTTTGCGTTCTTGACAGCAACCTCAGACTTATTCAGATTATTAAGTTCAAAAGAAGTATTAATCATTATTAAAACACCGTCCTTTATTTTACATTCATTAATTAAGCGTGTACAACGACTCTAAGTCCGTTACCGCCAAAACTTGTCTTTTCCACAATTTCAAGATACTCTGCATAATCAGAAACATCAGCACTCTTAGCCCACTTGCCATCAGTACCAACTACAAGCTTGTCACCTACTGCGAGTGTATTGTAAGCTGTTGTTACAACTGCATCGTCCATATCAAAAAGATGTCCTGCAAGAGAAGCAAGAGTAAAAATGCGTGGAAACTCACCAACCTCAATTCTATAATCATTTGGAGTGAGTGTCTCAGGCTTATCAATTCTGTTCATTACAACTGCAAGACCAGCCTGCTTTGCTGTTGTTGCGGTTGGCAGAGCAACAGCCTTTGTTTTAAGATCATATGTAACAGCCATGCCGTTCTCAAGAACAGCAGGTGTCTTGAGATAGCCAAAATTCTGTGCTACCTTGAAATCACCAATATTTGCAAATTTAATCATTTAAAATTCCTCCAATCGTATTTTTTTATACAAACAGGTTGTCAATATCGAGTTTGTCATTCTTATCGTCATCGTTGTCGGTATCTACGCAACCAAATATGTCAGCGGCAAAATTGTTCTGAGAATTAATCTCAACAGCCATTGCCTTTTCCTTCTTCTTTGTCTCAGCACCAATGCAAGCATTGATTTCTGTAACAATATCGTTTACCTCGATACCACAACCCATAGGATCTGCGTTAAACTTGTCAAGCTTATCCTTTGCCATGTTCTTTTCATCGTCTGAAAAATCTCCAAGAGCTGAATTGAGTTCTGCAATCTTTGCAGACTTTTTAAGTTCATTCAATTCTGCTTTCATTGTTTCAACGAGTCCGTTAAGCTCATTAATCTTCTCGTCTTTCTGACAAGCATTTGTTTCGGCTGTTGCCTTTTCATCTGTAAGAGTTGCTATCTCGGCATCTTTTGTAGAAATAATCTCATTCATTTCAGCAATCTTACTCTCGTAATCTGCATTTTTAGTATTGAGTTCAGTAATCTTATTCTCAACAGCAGAAATAATCTGATTAAGTGTCTTTTCGTCCACTTTCTCGTCCTCCTTTATCTTTTGATTTAGTTCTATCAGTATTGCACTATCGTCACTAGGCTCGACAGTTAAAATACAATATCCACTATAGTCATAAACTTTTGGTACTCTACCTTTTTCGACAGGCTCTCCGTCATACACTATTTTGTTTTTGCCCTTACCAACAAATTCAACAGAACCATATATTGTATCACCATCATTAATTTTGTTTTCAAGCCATTCAACAAAATGTGGATAACGTTGCTGATTAATATAACCCTCGGCAATAAGAACTTTATGTTTCTCACCATCAATCTGAATATCTTCAATAGACCAACCATCAGCAGAACCTACTTGAACAGAATTTTCAAATAATGGCATATTGCCGTCTTGACCTGTCATTCCATGATCGTATGGAATATCTTTTTCACTATCCAAAAATGTTGCACAAATAGGCATACCAATAATACTATCTGCGTTATCTCTAACATATTGTTCATTGTAACTAATACCATTTTTGTTATAGTGATTACGGTCTTGATGAATTTCGTGCAGTACCAACTTTACACGTCTGCGACCGTCCGACCTCTTTGCTTCGCTTATTTCACAATGAAACACTAACTTTCACCTCTTTTCTGACATAAAATAAACCTAGTCACTAAACGCAACTTAGGTTTTAGTTTGTTGTTGAAGGTTTTGGTTGAGCGTTTCCATTTAGATTTTCGCTCATTATGCTATTTTCGTTTGTCTTCTCAGCTACCTTACTTCTGCCACCATTTGAGTGGTCTGCATCACTTGGGTCACTATCTTTGCTACTCATGGTATAACTCGTCTTATGCGTTGGATATTTATTTTCCCAATCATTATCCAGTTCATAATCCATAAGCGACAAGTATACATCACTATCCCAACCAGTGCTTGCAATCCAAGCTGTTAAAGACCCCTTACCTCTAGCATAAAGGTCGGTCATATATTTAACCTGCTTATCTCTATTTACAAAAGTAACAGGTAAAATAGCACACTCCATATAAAGCTTTTTGTCCTTAATAATATTGGCGTTAATACATTTATTCAATTCCATAATAAACATATTTATCCAATCATATACGTTCCCTGCAACCAACTCCAAATTAAGTGTTGCAACAGCATAGTTTCCTGTACTATTACCGTCAAGGACACTACTAGCGATACCCAAATCGGCAGGCACTTTTGACTTATTGGCATTTTCGTTCTTTTCATCAAAAATAGAAGTGTCAACTTTTATGTCATTTAATTTTGTACCTGCGGCAAGCGAGAAAAATGACTTGCCATATTTATTTTGTCTTGTAGTAATAGCATCTTTAACTACCTTATGTTGGTTTCTCTGCTGACTTTCTGTCAAAGTGCAACGTCCGTCTTTTGCTTCAGGAAATGTTTGATAAATAATTTGATTGTTCAACTGATCTAATACATTCCGCTTTGTAGAAGTGAAATAATCTGCGTACAATACATCGTCCAACGCACAAATCATTAGTGGAACACCATAAGGATTAATAGCCTTACAGTTAATTTTTGTCACCATTGTATTATCATTATTTAAAACTTTCCATGGCTTAATATTATTGTGAGTTGAATATTTACTATACGCTTCTCGAATTTCTCTTGGAAAAGCCTGTAGTTTTCTTCTTTTGTCATCTTCTACCATACCGTCAAAATATCTTAAATCAAAAGCAACAATAGGTGAACCATTCTTTCTGCCAACTATACGGCAATAGTCAACAGGCAGATTAATAACGGCACATTTAACTCCCAGTTCATTGATCTCTACAATATTTAAAGTATCAATATCATCAAGATACTTGTCAGCGAATACGGACTTTGTAATTTCAAAGTATTTAAAGTCCATTCCCTCAATCATATCGTTAAACAAATTATCTCGAATAACTTCCTTATATCTTATTGTGTCAAGAGTTTGTTGCATTAGCTGTCTTGCGTTTTCAAATTTCTTCTTGCGTTTGGTTTTTGACTTTGAATAAACCACCTTATCCAAGGTGAACATGGTTTTAAGATAGTTGATAGAAGTCATAACAGAGCCATTCTCATAATACGCCCACCGACAAATTTTGCGAATATTTTTTATATGTATTTGCGGATTATGAGCAAATTTCTTAATATCCTCAATATCGATAGGTAAATCTTCAATACAATCTTCCCAAACAGATGTCATTTCATAAAAAGCATTTGACTCATAGGAACGCTCTTGCGTATTTGACATGGAGTTAGTTTCTGAAACACTTTCTGTTTTATCCTGATTGTTTTCAATAACATTTTCAGTATTCTCTACAATATTCTCAGGCATAGCCTCACCTCACTTTCATTTGTGTTTACATTAGTTGAACAAACAACAATAATCGTATTCATCATTATTTATGTCTTGAGCATATTTATTAACGTACCACAACACATAGATCAATGCCGAAACTCTATCCTTATTTACTTTTTTTACAACTTGTTCAATAGTAATGTTGCCGTTATTAAGATGTTTCATCTTTAAATTCGCAGCTTCTTCAATAAAAGCATCTGTCTCAATAAAAGGTCTAACTTTCTCGTCAAAACTATCCCATTCATTATCGGTAAAATCATTATCTTGTCTTTTTTCCAGCAATCTAAGTTTGCCACTATCCACCATATCTATAAAAGTGCTTACAATTTCATTTTGCCAAGTCTGAGCTTTCATATTGTAAAGTATTTGTGGTGAGTTAGGAACTTCTGGAACATTATCGTCATTAATAGTGTCCCAACAGCCCAAGTCCTTACCTGTAGAATTGTCAATCGTGTCTTTTAAAAGTTCATCAGCCAATCCAACACCAAGTCCATTAGCATCTAACACAACTACTTTAGCCATATAAAGTTTTTGAACTTTTTTGATAATAGCAGCTTGGGCATTAAAATTAAGTACGTTAGGAATATTAATGATATTCACCACATCAATGTAAATAATTCTCCCTTTATCCTTACTTCTAATTACACGCACTACAGCAATAGAAGATTGGTTATTAGAAGTTTTTTGGCTTCTTGCCACGTCAACACCCATATAATATTCTTGTTCTGGATCTGGATTTTGTAAAACCGCTTCCGTTAGAGTACGGCAATTCATTAGTTTATTAATATTAACCAACGCACCGTCAGCACAGCCGACCCATTCTTGTTCATAGTTCTGGGCGAAGGCTACAACAGAAGAATTTTTCTTCTTTGAAAGTATTTTGCTTTTATTACTTCCCCTACCATACCAACACGGAAGTTGCCAGTTGCTTCCCAAAACTATTTTTCCCTTTAGATTTTCCATATCATCTAACATTGAAATACTACGCTGATATTCGTCTGAACCCCTAAATCCTGCCGTTGTAAAAAAATGAATTTGCTGATTAAGTTCCATTGGGTCTACTATCGCAAGTCTGCCAACCGTAAGTCTTGGAACTTCAACTACAGGCTCAAGGGCATCTTGAAACAGTGCATTATTCAGCAATGCGGATTCCTCTATTTTTAACCTTCTACGTCTTTGACCCTTTGTGCTTTGAGCATTTGCAATAGCATCTATAGTCGCATCATTTTTAAATTCAATATAAGCATTTCCCTTTGAAAATCTAGCTTCTCTTATTTCGTCCTTTAAAAGTGGATATAATTTTGCAATTTCATTCCACTTTGATTTCAATAAATCTGCCGCATTTTCTTTAGTCTGCGCAGAAAGAGCCAATTCAATATTTGGGAACAGCATTGCTACTACGACCATAGCAAGTACCTCGTCAAATGTCTTACCATATCCACGGCTAAACGTTCCATACATACTCATAAATCTAACGTCACAACGCAAAAATATACGTTGATCTAAATGTAGATTTAATCCACCTGTTTCAGGTTTCATTAAGTCAAGTAATAAATCAGGATACCACTTAGCCCAACTTATAAAAGTGTAATAATTATGTAGATTTTTGCCAAATACACTATCACTATTTTTTTCAAAATCTTTTATTCTTTGCCAGTTCATTACTTGTCACCATTCTCATAATCTTTTGGCAGTTTTATAAACGTTTCAACAGAACTCCTATTTTTTTCCGATGTATCATCAGTAAAAATACCATAGGGATCTCCATACTGAGAAATGTACTCATTCTTCATGTCGTCATAAAATTGGTATACTTCCTTATACTCACACTTAGGTAATCCTTTTAATTTTCTAGCATAGTTAATATAGCACCATATTATAAAATCAGGAGCATCGTTAGGTTGGTACTTAAACTTAGGTAATATTTCAACAATATCAACCGCCTGTTCACAAGCTTTTGATATTTCCGAAATGCAAGTTACTCCACCTTGCAAATCAGCTTGTGTTAATTGTTTTGGAGTCAACTTTGCTTTATCAGCAGCATCTTGGGCAGCTCTATTCCATTTGTCAGCACTTCCAACATCTCCTGCTGCTGTAGCTTCTTCCTCTTTCACCTTGAAACGAACATAAGTTGCTAAAGCTTCCTCGTGTAAGTTTGTTTGAATTGAGTAGTTTTCTTTTAATTTATCAAACTTTTTCTTCATTTTTCGGTACTGTGATTTTGTGTACCCCTCGCCAAATAAGTCAGTAATATCGTTTGTAACAACGAAATCATCAACCATATTTACATATACTTCTTCGTTTCGAGGAAGTATATTGCGTTTTTCCGTTGTAGTTACTGCCTCAGTAATAGACTTGCCCTGATTAAACAAGTTCATAGAGTCTAAAAAAGATAGTTTCGTATACTGTGGCAATGTTGACACATTTTTAAAATAACAGCCTATAATATCGGTTCTACCCTTGCCCAATTCTAATGATCTTCTTACTTCACTCATAGCAGAGTCAAGAGCTTCTGGTATATATGGTTTATCCATTAACATTAGTTTCTTTTGGAATGCTTCTATATTTAAGCTTCCATCAGAATTATAAGAACCTTTTTTAACACAAGACTTACATATATTTACCGTTTTGCCATCAGTAGAAATATTACTATTTCTAGTAGTATAAAATTGTGACAGTGGCTTTTCCTTGCCACATTCTGTACATATTTTTGTACTTACAGGGGTTTTTACTTTTTTCCTTGGCATAATCAAGCCACCTCCTTCTTATTTGTTTGATTTTCAAGCCAATATAAAAGCACCCCAATTTTCAATCAGAGTGCTTAATTTGGTATCTATTTAATCACTATTCTTTAACAACCTTGTTCTCAAATTTCTTGTAGGCATCAAGATACCACTCTTTTTTATCGCCATTATATGTTAATTCATAATACATACCATCAAAAAGAGTGCTTGAAAGCAAGTATTTCCAGTTCTGCAATGCCTTGCATTTCCATACTGTATAAACTTCAAAATCAGGCTTTATATCTGATTTATCAAGATGTTCTCCAATGTAATCTTTTACAATTTCTATTGCTTTTTCGTCCATAATTATTTTCCTCTCTATATTTGTGTAATAAAAGCACCCTTTTATAGCCCTATAAGTACTTAATCGCTCAAAAATCAAATTTATCCTTATTCTGGCTAATTTTCTTTTTATCAACCCTAATATAAAATTTTCTTGTCACGTCAGTTCCACTATGGTTGAGCAATGCCGAAACATCTTCTAGTGACATACCTGCGTTTTTATATAGCGTAGCTCCCGAATGACGAAAATCATGAGCGTGTAACGTTGGAACATTAATCATTTCACCAATAATATGACACCAAGAATTTAATGTGCCATTAGTTACCTTATCAAACTTTCCGTCTGTGTAAGAAACAAAAACATAGCCATTGTCAATAATATTATTTGTCTTGCGGTACTCAAGTAAACCTAACAGCAGTTCCTTAACTTCTTCCGAAAAATAAAGAGTTACAACATAGCCTTCTTTTTCAACTACATCATTGACAACCCTATTGTCAAAATCAATTTGTTCCCACTTAGTATTCGCAACCGCATTAACCCTAGCCATTGTAGACAATGAAAATAGAGCATAACACTGATATTGTAAAGCCCTATGTTTCTTATGATGTGTGTCAGCGTTTTCTACTAAGTTTTGCAAGGTAATTCTTAATTCCTGTACCTGTTCAACAGTTAAAAACGTCTGAGTAATAACATCTGTATCTTTCTTAGGTCTATCCATAAATTCCATTGGGTTTTCTGTAATTAACTTCTTCTTACGCAGAAATTTATAAAAAGCTGAAATTGAAGCCATACGCCTTTTCATACGTCTTGAATTATTACCCTCAGTTTTACAAAAATATAAAAATTCAGTTATATCATCTTCCGTTAAGTCAATAATACTTTGATTGCCCTGATTTTTGTATATGTATATCCACCAAGACTCTAAATCATTTTGATATCCTGCGATAGTCTTTTCGGAGAGTTCTCTAAGTGACATATCAATTTTATATTTGTTCCATAGTTTCATTGTTTCAGAATTGATTTTTGAAAGTATTTCATCATCATGTACTTGAATACGTTTGCTTTTCTTAGCCATTTAACCTCTCCTTTCTTCTCATCTCAAGCTTTCTTTAGAGTGCTGCTTTTAGCACTTATTCTTCAAATGGGATTTCTTTAGAGTATTGCCCTCACACTTAATCTTCTTTATTTCGCCCATAAGGGCTTGAATTTTGTTTTTGGAGTAATACAAAATTCTCAAAACCATAACTCCATAACTCGCTGTTTTTCTGTCTTTAATCGTCTTTTGGAAACAACAAACCTCACCGACCACCTTTTTACAAGTTAGCCCTCTTGTACATTTATACGGCATTAAAATACCCCTCACTGGGACACATTGTTAAGAGGTGCGTGAGGTTGAATTACTTTGTAATTAAAACTAAGGATAGTCAACAAAACTTTGTCAACTATCCGTGCAAAAATCTCGTCAGATTTTTCATTTAAAAGACTCAACGTGGTACGCATTTTTTAAGAGGCGTGTTGAGTTCTGTTTTGGCTGTCAGAGTGAGACTCGAACTCACAACCTCCGCATTAACAGTGCGTTGCTCTACCGATTGAGCTATCCGACAATATGCAGGATAACGCTTGCTATCCTGCAAAATATAATAAAAGGAGTTGTATTTAACTACAAATTATTCGTTAATTGTAAAACCAAAATAAAGCTTTGGAACATAATCTTCGTCAATAAAATCCTTGCCGACAAAATCTCGCTGAACGAAAACAATACTCTCATCACCAACAATTATTGGCTTATCGTCACGTCTTGCTCTTTCACAGAACAACTCGTTTTCAAAAGTTGAAACAACAAATTCGCCACCATATCCGTTCCACTCAGGCGGATCAAGAGAAATAGAATTAATTTTAGTCTTATCGTCAAATGATAAAAATTTCTTGATAATCTTACAAGCCAACTTGTAATCACATAAAACACTAAAGCCCTCATTTTCCAAATATACATCAATAATATCCTGCATAAAGGTATCAAAATCATTATAACTCTTTTTAATCATCATAGTATTCACCTACTTTACTTTTATATCATAGTTGGCAATCTTGCCAAATTCATTATCAAATATAAACAGGCTTGCACCTGTGTCAGAAGTCTTGCCTAAAGACATAGCATAGTCATCAGTACCTACCATGGAACGTATTGTAAGCACCTCTGAATGTTTTGCATTTTCCTTTGAGGTTTGGTGATGCACATGACCTGCCAAAACGTAATCAATATTTGTATTGTACGCTCTTGAAAAAGAACTTGTGCAGTTCTGTAAATCCTTTACCTCACCATGACAACCAAGCACGTTATAACCCTCAACATCGCTGAAACAAAAGCCTGTTTCATTCTCAATTATGTTTACATTTCGATTATATTTAAGTCTTTCCCTTATGAAAGCAATAATCACCTTTGCCATGTTTTCATCAGGAAAACTATTCTTAGGCTGTCCGAGAAGTCTAAGTTGTGAATGATTACTGTCCTTAACCATTTGAAAATTTACTTTCACATATTGCGAAAGATCATTGAGCCAATTGGCAAGAAATTCAGCATACTTTATTGCCGAATCTATGACACCATATCTAAGGTGCATAAGTTGAGAATTTAATCTGAGAAGTCCTGATATACTGTCACCAAGCTCCCAAACATTAATTTCTGCCAAGTCCTCTTTAGCAATGATGTCAACAACTTTTTCAAGCATATTCCACATTCTGCGTTCAAATATCTCTGGAGAATATTCGTTTATTACATTGCCAAATAGATCTTTTATGCAAAACTCTATACCAAAGTGACAATCAGTAAATGCCAATATCGCAGATTTGCTATTACTTTCTCCAGATAAATAATCAGGAACTATGATAGGTTCTATATCAGAAATTGCATTGACTATTTTTTCAGTTATCAATTCATCTCGTGCATTTTCTCTAAGCCACCTATTATTCTCCAACTTCTCTGTTTGAAGTTTGTATCGCTCTTTCTTTAATTCACGAATTTGGTCTTGAATTTCATTAAGGGTGTTTTCTGTGTCTGCAAAAGTTTTCTGATTTGCATTGAACATTTTCTCGAAGCATTGAAATTTCTTACGATAAGTTGACTCGCCAAAATCAGCGTTAAGCAAATTATTTAAAATATCCCTGACATCATTCCAAGTGCCTATTCTTGCTTTGTCTTTACAAATCCTAAATATAAGCTCGTCATCAGACTCGCCTTCAAATCTTTTGTATGTAGAAATTTTAAATTCCTCCCACTATGCAATTTCGTCTGTCTGATTTACAGACAGTTTTACTTCCTGACCGTTGAAATCTGACATAAGTTCCGCAAGGGCAATTTCACCCTCAATATCTTCAACGCTAAATGTTATTTTTCCGTTTTCTATGTTTACAATGCCCTGTACCGACAGAACGTTCTTTTTTGTTATTTTAGCCATTTATTTTAATCCTCCAATTCGTCAGCCCAAGTTGATACCCAACCTCTATGATTAGTATGCAACTCGCAAATCTGACAATGTTCTTTTCCTGAAAAATGATTTAGATATTTGTGAACTACCGACCGTCTAAAGCCAGTCGGCTTCTTGCTTCAACGTTCTCGTAACCTACTAACTCCACAAGCGTAAATTCCGATAGTTCCTATCGTACTGCTTTATTGTTTAGGCTGATTTAACCAACCTTAATCCTTCATTTAATATATTAATAGCAGCATTAATATCTCTGTCATGGTGTGTGTGACAATTAGGACAATCCCACTCTCTTACAGAAAGATTTTTTGTTCCCTTATTAACATATCCACAGACATTACAAGTCTGACTACTTGGGAAATAAGTATCAATCTTAATATACTGTCTACCGTTCCATTCAGCCTTGTACTGTAACTGCCTTGTTAGTTCATACCAACTACAATCAAAAATACTTTTTGCAAGTTTATGATTTTTAACCATATTACTAATTTTCAAATCTTCACTCACTATCAGTTGGTTTTCCTGTATTAGCTTGTGAGAAATTTTATGTAAATTATCAATACGGATATTTGTTATCTTCTCATGAAGTCTTGCAACTTTAATACGCTGTTTATTTCTGTTGCTACTACCTTTTGCCTTTTTAGCAAGTTTCCTTTGTTCTTTAGCAAGTTTCTTTTCATATTTGTAAAGAGTTTTAGAATTTTCAAATTTATCTCCGTCAGATGTAATAACTAAATCCTTAATGCCTAAATCAATACCGATCATAGCACCAGTAGGCTTCATTTGAAAATTTTCACAATCCACAAGGATAGAAACAAAATATTTATCACTTGGTGTTTGTGATATGGTGGCTGATTTGATAATACCAACAAATTCTCTATGAACCTTAGCTTTTACCCATTTAAGTTTTGGAAGTTTAATTCTATTGTTTTCAAAGTCAACTTCAATGTTATTATTAGTACTGTTTGTGGAATAAGCTTTCCGATTATCTTTCTTACTTTTGAATTTAGGATAACCAGAATGTTCTTTGAAGAATTTCTGATATGCACTATCCATATTAAATACTGCGTTGTTAAGAGCAAATTTGTCAATTTCTTTAAGCCATACATATTCTTTCTTCAGAACTTGTGTACAATATGTATTGCAATCAAATTTACTCATAGATTTCTTTTCTGTTTCATAAAGATTTTTTCTATAAGCAAGTGTCTGATTATAAACAAACCTACAACAACCAAATGTTTTCTGTATTTGTATTTCTTGTGTTTTATTTGGATATAATCTGTACTTAAATGATTTAAGCATCGCCTCACCGCCTTTCTATCACTATCATATCACGGTGATAGCACTTTGTCAACACTGCAATGTAAACAAGTTGTAAACTTCAGCTATCACCTTGACATCACTTTTTGTATGTGTTATAATTTAGAAAAGGAGATGATATTATGGCAGTATCTAAAGATAATGTAAGAACGACACTTACTATTCCTAAAGATTTAAAAAATCAATTAGAACAACTTGCAAAAGAACAGAATCGTAGTCTAAACAATTTAATTTTAACTTTAATTAAGAAATCTCTTAATGAAAAGTGATTTTATCACCAGCCTAACCCACCGTCTAAAGTCAATGGGATTATGGCTGGTTTTTATTTTCAATAAGATTATAAAACTCGTCTACCTCGTAATCAATGAAAAATGTTCTGTTTTCTCTTGATTTCCAATAGTTGTACTCTTCAGGCGTAGGGTACTTTCTCTTATCCAAACTATCCACAATGGAAATTGGAAGTTCTTCTGTTACTGTCATAAAAAATAAATTCCTTTTCTAAATAAGTTAGTGGGATATACCCACCCTTACAGACGTGCTGTAAGATATTTTTTAATCGGCTCTGTACTTGGCAAGCAGATTGACAACCGCAGATGTTTCCTCTGCGTATCTCTTACCACGATTAGAACCATTGTTTTTCAGACGGCACGTTTTGAAAATCTTAACGTTCTTAATGTTCTGACGAAGATAATCCGCCTCGTCCTTTGTGACGAAAATCATGTGTAAAATAACCACCTTTTCATTTTTAATTTTGTACACAATGCCTATTGAATATTGACTTTGTGCGTGATATAATATATTATGGATAAGTATGTTTATTATCTATATCCATAATAAGAAATAACACCATAAAATAAAAACACCTCGCAAACACCCAATAATAAAGGGTTTGCGAGGTGTTTGACTATTTTCTATTTAAAATTGACTACTTCACATTATATTTCTGGCTTTAGCCATTGATTTTCTTTGATATTCAAGTTGTTTGATATGTTGACATTTATCACATCTTTGCTTATTATTTGCTTTGCTATCAACCACAAACTCCTTACCGCAATCACAGCAGGTTAAGACCTTGGTTTTAATTTTTTGATAACCTTTGCAATTTTTACAGTACAACTGACTATTTGATCTCTTATAAAATAGCCTTCCACAATTTTCACAACGTGCGTATTTTTTACCTCTATACAGCATATATTCTTTGCCGAGTTCTCTCATGTCAGTAATTTTTAGCACTATTAGAGAACTATCATCAATAAACTTTACTTGAAGATTTGTATTTCCGACAGCCAATGCCGGCTGTAACATTCCTGCTTTAACTAACTTATGTATCATCATTTCTTTTTCATATCTAGTTTTATTCACACTAGATAGAGAAAACAGCATTTTGTGGCTAGTACAAATCCAATTATTATTTCTTGCACAAAGAATATTTCTATATTTAGCAAGGCACAATGCCGTAAAAGCTATTCTCTCAACTGGTGGGCTTTTAAACCTTGCTATATCTTCAAGTTCCTTTTGTGTTATGCCAATGTATTCAATATTAATTGGTGGGTTATTGCGTGTTCTGTCAACTTGTCTTTCAACGCTTTTCTCCCAATCAGAAGGTCTGTAATTTATACCTGTTGATTTGATAAAATCAGTTAGTGCAGTAATTATTTTAGATTTTTTATACTTCATAACATATCGGTAATATTTAGCCAACAAAAACAATGATTGTGACGGTTTTACACCTAAATCTTTACTTTCAATTATTTTTTCTGCCTCGGCAATTTCGTTTAAAAATATATCCATTTACACACCAACCTTTCTTACGGCTTTTCTATATTTTGTTCCACCATACTCAATATCTCCAGTCTCATCAGGTACATAATAAGTCATCTGCCAATCATTTAATCTTAAAAGATTCTCAACAATAGTGTCGCCACAAATATCCCACACAAATTTCTTAGATTTCTCTGTTTTATAGCATATATCAAGCAATATATCACACAACACAAATTCATCTGTGCAAATTTCAGAACATAACTTACGATAATTTTCTGTCATTATCATCTTGTCATTGTCAATTTGTTCTTTGTCGAAACGTTGTTTTTTAGACAATACCATGTATTGAGTTATATCCCTTGTATAATTCTCATACATTTTTTTTAATTTTGGATAGTCAGAGTATTTATCATTTTGTCTGCATTGCATAACTTTATAATCAAATCTAGCTGACGATTTAACTTCCGTGTTATAATTTTCAAAAGCCAACTCAACAGCCCTACAAATACGATTCATGGTACAATTATTAGCACTAACAGGCATTTTTTTGTAATACCAATCCAAATACTTTAGCTGATCTTCCGTTTTATCTTTAAGAACCTCTAATTCGGAAATCGTCATGCCAAATAAATTTATACATTGAGCATTATTATTTTCAATATAATTTTTATATTTTGACATTTCCTGCGGATATATGTAACACATAAAATATGGTTTCTTATCAGCAATGATTGTTTTGTTAAATTCCTTTGCGACTCTTTCCTCGTCACTATCATTATCATTGTAGCTTAATGCAAATCTGTTGTACCACGCCTCAGGCATAGGCTTGGATATAATACCTTTTGCCTTGTCTATCGTGTTCTGCTGGATAAGCTGACCGCACATAATACGATAATCTAGTATTTTGTATTCTTTGCTTTCTTTTGGGTATTTTACCTGAACATCGTACATTGCGGTTATCCTATTTGTGACCTTGCCAATTTCCTCACCAAAGCTGTTGTAATTAGCCTGCATTAAATTAGACTCGCAAATGATTTCTTTATTTGCTTTTTTTTGAACGCACATAATTGTTTTAGTAGGTCTTGTATTTCTCAACAATATTGGATTGTCTGTTGTTATAAGACAATCTCCGTCTTTGTCAAAGCCGTTCAACGCTGCTGCCATACTGTCATGACAGTTGACAATATTAACAGTTGCCATGTATTTATACCACTCTGACATCATTTTATTATCTGTGATGTTCATAACCCTAATATTATTATGACAGCTCATTGGCGCTCTGAAACAAACAACCCTATCAGACCCATAATCAGACCAATATTTTGAATACATTTCTCCAGCTTTAAGTAATCCATAATCATCATTCTCAACTTTTACTCCAAATATTTTTTGACACAAGGCAAATGGATCGCCTGAAATAACAGCATAATTGCCATGCACTTTAAGTACACCGATTTTAGCCTGTGTAATTTTTTTCTTAATCATATAGTTAATACGATTTATAACAAATGGGTCATTTGCCATACTTGGCTCTATCATAACCGACTTAGTAACATTATCAATCTCATTTAAGCTAAAATCTTCATCTGAGGTAGCCCCATTTAAAAACAATATAGTTTTGTCAATATCTCCGTGAATTACATCTTTTATTTCATTAACCGTAGGGGCTATCAATTCTTGAATTTCCCCATCTGTTAATTCATAGCTTTGCAGGAATTGATAATTCATATTACGTTCATTTTCAAGTTTCTCAGGACACACTTTTGTTACTCTAAAGCCATATCCGTTATTTTTACAATTTCCCAAATACGAATCAATATTGTCATAACTATCCCACAATTTTAACATCGAAGTTGTAAGTATTAAGTCTACATTTTTTATATTATGTTCATTTCCCCATACATCAATAACAATACAATCACCATTTTCATTGAATGTACCATATTCATAGGCAAATTTATGAAAGTCAAACGTGAACACCATGCCCTTACAAAAGCTATTTCTTATGCAGTACCCACTAGGTATATAGCCCTCAAGAACATCTTTTGCCCATATCTCCGACAATGTAGGTGTTATTAAACCATAACCGTCACTGTCATTTACTTCTATAATTTCAGGATTATCAGGCTCAGTTAATACAGGCTCTCCGTCAAACTCATCTGTTATTTTTATAACCTTTTCTTTGCAAGTTACAATCAAATCATCTACCACAAGAATATCTTTTGGATGTGTCACAGGCACAGAAGCTGAACAAGTTAATGCTTTATAAGCTTCAAACTTAGCAGGCACAAGTTCCTTGTTTAAGTTTCTTCCATTATTCATGCGTCTTGTTAATTCCTCACATAATTTTATATGCTGTGAGTTCTTTGCGGCAGCATAAATAACTGTGTTCTTTTTTATACCATTTGTTGTGCCTATAAGTCTATTATAGTACGTTCCGTTTATTCTAAATCCGTAACTCAGCTTAAAAATATCTTCCTTATTATTCATTATAATCGCAACATAGTCAAGTTTACATTGAATGTTATCTAAGTCCTGATAACATTTCTTAATTTGTACACTCGTATTTCTCGACTTTGGCTGCTTTTTCAAAAGCTTTATTTCTCTCTTAATTTCCTTTATCCTATCTGCGGTAAATTTTCTATCTAATGAATTTATCTCGTCAATCATTTGTAAAATTTGTCCGTCAGCAAGAGAAATAATTTCCCTATTATCTCTAGCTTCTTGTATAGAGATCTTTAAATTTTTATCAGGTGCTTTTAAAATTCTTGAACTGTGCAACTTAAAAATAAACTGCTGATACATTTGTTGTTTAGCCATTTGTTATTCCTCCCATATATTTATTAATTACTGCCTTTTGTAATTGCTTTGAAAAATATTCTTTAATCACAGAAACCAACTGCTGATTGTCCGAATATTTAAGTGTTTCAATTTTTACAAATTTAGTTGCTTTTTGCCAATAGCACTTTCTGCAATGAGTTGAATTATTTTTTATCCTACGATTATACATCTCTGTTACACACACATCAATCGAATTTTCTTTGATGAACATTGTGAAAGGAGCAGTAATATCGCTTGCAAACTTCATCATAATCAAATATGGGGAAGATAATTTGCCTTCAAGTATGTCGATTTTACAATGATGACATACTTGTGCATACCATTCTGGAATAACTTTGCAAACCTCTACCAAACTATGAATATATCGTCTCTGCTCTTGCTTTTTTAATTCCGCATTGTGTTTTTTTATTGATAAATCAATATATTTTTCCATGGTTTGATTCACAAAAGTAAATTTTCCGTCAAACATTACATTCTCTAAAGGTATTTCGTTAAAATTCCAAAGCAGTAAATTATTATAAGGTAACAAGTTTTTGTTCAAAAGATCTTTGACTTTAGACAAAGTATTGTTCTGATAGTCAAACATTGCATATGCAATATTCTCAATATGTGTCCTGCCAGTTGAATATTTTTCCTTACCGCCAATCCAAATGTCATTAATTTTCGCAGCTTGATACAACTCATGGCGTTCTATTTGCTCACTTGCTATTGGCGTACACTGAAATTCTATAACGTACTGTTGTCCTCCAAACTCAAACATGATGTCAGGTCTTTGTTTTGTTTCTTCTATATAACCCTCCATAACAGCCTTGACAACACCGTTTTGTTTCTTAATCCAATTAAATAATGCTATTTTACCTTGAATATGTTCTTCTGTTTCGGGTTCAGAGTAAATTGTCTCACATTTAGTTTTGTCTTTGTGTCTAAAATAAGGGCTTACCAATTTGCCATGACAATATTCATACTTCCCATGACAAACAGGACATTGCAAAATTCCTTTGTCCGCCCATTTTTTCAAAGTATCTCTATCATACTTATTGTCATAACAATTTATAGGTTGATTATTAATTTCTGCCGTAAGCATTTATATCTCCTATCTTTATATCTATCATAATCTACGTTCTATCGTCAGGAACATACATTAATTGTGCTAAATTTTAAAGAGTAATACTTCACAAGTAAAATTATACTCAAAACAATATAGCTGTAAAATTAACACAATTAATGTACAATTTTAACTAATCTTTGTTTCTCGCAGCTAAAAGCTTTTGTTTATGTTCTTCTGAGATAACTCTTTTAGTCGGGTGAGCGTTTCTAATACTAATGGCTTTGGCAGGAGCAATAAATGTAGCTCCGATAAACGTACCGTCAGTGTGTCTTGTTTCATCAATCTGTTTCCAACCTTGCTTTTTGCATTTGTTGGCATACTTCTCAATACAAGTATACAAATTAGCGACCCATTCGCCATTCTCGCATGAAATGTTAATTGTAACCTCACGTTCCTCTGCGGTTACTTTACTTGTTACCGTATATGTTTTCATAGATTTAACTCCTTCCCAATTCCTTTATAATTTCGTTGCTAACTAACACAAATTTAGTAAACTGTTTTCTATCAGACAATATTACATCTTTCTTAGTCTTAACCTTCTTCCTAGTCATTTGATTATGCCAACCTCTCGTGGTGTTTATCTTCTTGTAAATTATAGACAGTGTGTGTGCGTAGTGTGCCGATCTATCTTTCATAATCTCTGCCAATGTGTGAACAATAAAATCAAAGCTGTCCTCTGAAGTAAACTGTGTAGCATTATAAATACAACCATCGTCAGATGTAAACCTATCCCCATTACCTACACAAATCATAAGCTGATTACAAGCCTAAGTAAACCAAGCCTGATATACATGATTATCCGCAATAGCATTTATAATACTAGGTTGTGTTGTAGTGCAATCACAGTTATACTTGTCTGTAAATTCACTAAGAGCCGTAGCAGTACAGAAACCAAACATTGAAGTCATCTGAGTATAAACTCTATGCAACATATCTACAAACTCAATAACCTCACCTGTAGATTGTAAAGCATTATCCTGCAACTTCCCTATAAGCGGAGTACCAATTTGTTTCTTCCATATGTTCAAAGCCTTTTCATTTGGTATTTTCTTAGCCGATAATGCAAGTAACATATTCTGAAGCTGAGTAACCGTAGCTTGTAATAGTTTTAATTCATTGTCCTTTTCCGAGCCTTCCATAATATAACTGCCTGTTCTATGTATGGTTGGAAGTACCTCGTCAAATATCCAACTCTCAAAGCGTTCTGCGGAAGGGAGTTTACTATGTGCTATAAGACGATAAACATCACCCTCTGAAATGAATTTTGTTTTCTGTACACCTCCAGCCGAAGGGGTCGGTAAAACGCAGACCCCCTTACAATGAGATGTTATTGCGTCCGCTGGTCTTGAATACCCCAACGCCTTAGCTACATCAGAACCACAAAAGTAAATCTTGTTATCAATATCTGCCGTTCTCACCTTGCCGAAATCTTTGCTCTCGAATACTGTTACCATAGTTTTGTTGTTTTCTGTCATTTTAATCTACCTTTCCATTTTAGTTGCTGTCATATAATTTATCGTGTATCATTTTCTTTTGCCAAAGTTCTAGCTCCTGAACGCTGTTAAATCTAGGAATATTATCCTTATTTATATGTATGTGAAAATCTCTCAGCACTCTAAGACACAATCTAACTTGCTGTTCTGTAGGCGGTTGTTTACGGATTGTCTCGTTGTTGTTTATTCTTTTAGCTTCTGCGAGTACGCCATTGGTATACTCACTGCCTGTAAGTTTTGTTAGTTTAGGCATTGTTAATTACCTCCAGTCCTGATTTTATTTGTATGTATCGGTCAACAATTTCCTCGAAAATATCTCTAAGAGCTGTATCGCTATCAATAACATCTATCATTGCTACGTTTTTATAATCTGTCTGCGATAACAAATAATTTTCTTTGTAGGAGTCGAGGTCAATATCATAGCCTGATTTCATCATGTTGTAAATATCACCATAAATAGATTTTCTATCATCATCATTTGTATAACCTAAGATCTTTGCAAGCGAAACAACTTTCTGAGACATTTTGTTTTTCCAAGAAGAATAATGTACCGGTGGAACAATAAGCATTATTTTCTGCCATATACGAGAAAGCTTATCCTGCATTGTAGTATTCTGTGCAGAAATGATTTGCAACTGACGTGTAAGCTGTTCATTAACTTTATTAAGCTGACCCACTTCATTGGCAGCATTAACAATCATAGAATATTCTTCTCTTGATAATGTTACGGTATTCAAGCTATTGGAGATAAGCCTATCCATAATCTCCCAACACCAATCCATGAACTTATCTGCTAATGGTTGCCTAGACCAACGGCAAATCTCCATAATGCCTTTGCGGTTATAAAACATTCTGTCCTGAATTGCACCATTAGAGTCGATAGCCCCAGAACGCACCCCTCGACTAAAGTCACTTTTAATTAAACAACTATAATTATCAAGTCTATCTCTATGTTTTATGTGAATCTTTTTAATTGCTTCACTTGGATTTTTATAACCCAATGCCCTACCGATCTGCTCTCTTGTAACAAGGTACTCATTGTTGGCGTTACCCCAAAAGTCACAAGTTGTGATTTCATTAAATACATCTGTTTCTACAAGTTTCAAATTATTCATTTTGTTGTCTCCTTTATTTTATCTTACATATAATCTTCTGCGTATGTATCGTCAGTTTCAGCCAGCATAGTCCAATACTCACTGCGAAACCTTAAATATTCTTCATTATCGTCTAATGGCTTATCCTGAGCCTCGTATATATAATCTTCAGGGAATAATTCTTGTAAAGAAGTTGTTTTGCGATTTCTACTCATTATTATCACCGTCCTCTGTGTTAAGATGAGACTCGTTAAAATCAGTCTTAGAATTAGTTTTTGAGAAAATTGTCTGATATTTCTTAGTTGCAATAATATCGTTTTTATCAGCTAAATTGTTATTGATTAAATACTCATTAATAATATCTTCTATCATATTACGAAATTGCGGAACACACTGATATGGGTCAAGAGGATAACATTTATCCAAGCAATTTTCATACAAGTAGTCTTGTTCTATTTGGTATGTATCAAGTCCGTATCTATTGGCAAGCTCTTTGAGAATTTCTCTGTACAATGCACCCCTAGTAATACCGAGACTATCTTCTATTAATTTATATTTGGGGTGCATACGACCAAACCATGGACTATATGTTTTCTTGGGCAATTTGTTTTTCTCTAATTCTTCTTTGAGATTTGTTACCTCTGCTTTTAATTCTTCAAAAGCCTGTGTATTATATGTGCCAGTTTTACGAAGTGAAGGAAGAACCTCAGAAGTTACCCAGTGTTTGAAACTCTTTGCGGTTGACAATTTACTTCCAAATACAAGAGAATATAGACCGCTTTCATTTATAATTGTCATTCCATAGTGGCTAATATTTTTAAGGTCACCATTTTGGTACGCTTTAAGTTCATCATAGTTTAAGAACCTTTTATCTTCAATATCTACATGATCTTTTATAGCGTTAGCTAAAGCCTTACTTTTAACTTTTCCATTTCCATAACCCAATATCATTGCCACGTCCTTGCCTACAAACCAAACTTCTCCGTTAATTTCAACCGTTCTAAGTTCTCCAAAGTCCTCGTTTTCAAAAACTATAATCTTATTATCTATCACGTTTATCAATCCTTTCTAATTTTCTTGTTCTTATGTACCATTGGTAGAAATTCATCTACTTTATAGGTATACTTTAGTCTATCGACAGCTTCTTGAATATGTTGTTGTGCGTTCAGGTCTGAGCCAAGCACATAAACGTTAGGAGCATTATAGACCCTACCATTCTTTTTATAAGAGCCTGTAATGTGTTTGACTATTAGTCCATTGTCACATAATGCTTTTAAATAGTTATCTAGCTGTCTAACCGACATATGAAGCTCTTCTGCTATTACCGTTTCTTTCTTATAACAGCCACAAACACTCTCTGTTATAGCTTCTGTGTTCTGAAAGTTCCATGACTTTATGTATAGGTAAACACGAAGAAGTATTGACTTAGACAGCCTATTTGGAATAGACATTAATTTGTCCCATTCTGTGTCGTACAATATTACGAAATTATCTGGAGGATCAAACACCGCTTTGTTGACCTTAAATCTTAAATGAGCGTTTGCATTAACATTATTTAATGATTTATAGTCACATTGGTTATCCCAAGTTAAATCTGACCTGACAATAAAGATATTGAAAAGTGCTTTTATCCTATGAGTAATTTCTCTACTACTCTTACTGTAGAGAGAACAGTTACACAACTCTAAAATCTCATTTAAAGACGTGCTAATCACTTCTGTTCTGGCGTTATATAGGTAGCTAAGACAACGATATAATAAAATTTCAAAGTTGTCTGCTGAGTCAGCGTATATATATTTCTTGGGCATTTTTACAAAATAATTGTCAACTATAATTTATCACCACCTTTCACTATTTCATTATTAGTTCTCCATTTTTGCATTTAGGTACGCAAAAGTGTAGGTCAAAATGCAAAAAAGTTTGCATTTAGGTACGCAAAAGTGTAGGTCAAAGTGTAGAGTAGAATAATACTAGATATCTTTAATAATAAGAGAATCCTTACTGTGGCGTAAACGCCCCAGAAAAATTTATTGTTTACTACAATTAACTGACATTAAATATCACTTCCTATAACTTACAATTTTATAAACAATATTTACTTCTTGAATTTGATTTTAAAATATGATATCATTTCAAGTGTACTCGTTTAATGGTGAAAGGGTATACTAATAGAGCTGAGAGATAAATTGAAGTGAAATCATATTTTAAAAATTGCAATTTGAAATTGCAAGCAAATTAAGTAAGCAACTCTCAAACGTACTCGTTTAATAGTACATTTACAATTATAATGTACAATTAAATGGTTGTCAATATACTTATGCAAATTTATATGTAAACTTTTAGTGTATTGGTTATATTTATAATTATAATTTTGATTGTAATTATAAATTGTGAGTTTATGTGAGATTGTACAATTAATAGGAATTATGATACTGTGTTATTATGACAATGAAGTTTTGTAATGATGAGATATTGATTTGTTGTGCTGCGCACAGCTAGTCAGTTATATTCTCGCTACGCTCGTATATAACTTCCCTGCTTGATTATCGTTCCCTACGGTCACGCTAATCTTCACAGATATTTTTTTCAGTTAAAAGATTAATGTCTACATGAGTTGTCTGACAACTGTTTAACCATTTTGTTTTCGTCTAAGCATTTTATTTCGGAGCGTTCGGTAAAATTACGATAGCCTATTCGTTGTTTTTGCTTGTAAATCAAGGTGTAAAAACGTTTTTCTCGTTTTTACGATAGGTTATTTTATGAGTTTTATAAATGATATTTTGATGGCTTTTTATTGTTTTGAGATGTTTCGGTGATAGTGTATTATTTTTGAAGTGCAGTTTAATGAGCTGACAGTGATTTAAAATTGAATTTTAAATGGGTGATTGTTTAAGTGTGAAACTTGATTTATAGCCATTTTAGTGCAAAAAAATAAGACCTATTATGGTCTTTAATTGGAGTGTATTTTTTAGGAGTGATGGGTTGCTTTTTATGGTGTAGAAATAATGTTTGTAAGTTAATTTTGGTGTGTTTTGGTGTATTTGAGTATATTTTTGGGTTTGGAAAAGTTTAAAAAATAGCGTAGATATGAAGTTTACTCGAACGTGTTACCGAATGAAAATTGAGATTTTGGAGAGGTAGTGGGAGAGTGTGCAGGAATTTAAAAAAATGCTATTTTGATTTTGGTTTTGGCTTTAGGGTCGTGTGGATAGAGTGGAACTACTAAGGGGATAATCTGCTTTCCATATGTTCCCATAAATGTAAAGCCACCCCCTTTAAAGTTATTTGATTAAGTATATTAACATATCCATAAAACCGCTTAAATGCGTGGTTTATATGTGTTTTTGCCAAAAACACATATATAAATAATTGTATCTCAATTAATAGAATATTAATATAATTCTGCTGACTCCATGCAAGCTCAACCGACTTTACAATGCTTGACTTTTGTCAATTATTGATTAAGTTAATAATTGACTTTTTTGTATATTTGTTTATTATTAATATTTGATTTTTAACAAATATATTTATCGGTGGTTACTATTCGATATACCGAACGCCCTTAATCATCATCTTTAAAATTTGAACATTGTATATTAATATTTTAACCTATAAATTCACTATCAATTCCCTATTTCGCCCCTTATTTACCATCAAAGTGGTAAACGCTCGCCAAAATACCCTATAAATTTAACACTCATTCCCTATTTTAAACTAGCAATTTACACAAAATTAACCTTTAAAATTATGCAAATTGACTAATTGTCATTAATTAGCATTAGTAAAGGATCATTCAAAGATCCTTATAAGTCCAAAAGATTGTACACTTATTTCACGCTATTCAACGTTTACAACAGTACAAATATTTGTACACATACACATACATACAAACATATACACGTCAAGATCCCTTGCAAGATCTCCGCTTGCAAGCTCATAATATATAGCGCGCATAAACCATTAACCACAATATATAGTATACACTCACACATAATACGCTACAATATCACTATATATTGTATGCTCTAAAATCCATTCTAACGGCTACTAAGTATAACTATACCACCCATATACACAACAGTATATAACGCTTGCTAGCAGCCTTATAGCTTAAAACATAAGTATACTATATATTGTGTATTGTAAGTAATAAATACTGTATTAACCGCTATATATTGTGGTTTAGTTAATCATCAAAATTAATATCATGATCTATACAGTATTTACAGCATTTTACAATAAATTTAGCTTTGCTTATTTCTATGTCTTTACAATAATTGTCTATTATTATAAAGTCCTCTGGTTTAATATCCACTTTTAATTGTTTAAACGTTTTACGTTTTCTATATTCTCTCATATATTCGTTATGTTTTGTATTGTTTTCGTTCATAATATATTAATACCTCGTTATTTGTTTTGTGCATTATGCTTTATTTTATTGCCTTGTGTTTGTACATTTTAACAACACGTTTCATAAAAAGTTCATAAATTACGTACATAATATATATTGTATTACGTACGTATATATGTTATACTATAGATACAGTAAGGGAAAAGAATAAAACAAGATCCTTTACAAGATCATCAAGTTTCACAATTGCACTTTGAAAATTGTCCAACAAAATAAAGAAACGGAGTTGAAAAAAGCAAAATCTGACGTAAAAAGCGTTAATGAAAAAAATGGGATTTTTTCATCAGCCTTGCAAGCTTGAAATTTTTGCAACTTGAAAATTAAATATTTCACCGCACGAACCGGCTAAAACCGAATTGAACAACGTCAAATGTAGGCGGTGAAAATCTTAAAAACGATAGGCTCAAAATGTTTTTAACCCAGTTTTCGAATTACTGGGATATCAAAAAAGGGTATCTGCTAATTTTTTAGCGGCTACACAATAGCCGTTAATACGATTAAATCCAGTGCAATGATCTGAATTTAATCAACCATATTTTTAAGATAACACAAAAAAATCAAAAAGTCAAGAGGTGTTTGAAATGAAATCGTTTGAAACAAAAAGCGGTCAAGTATTTGAGATATGGGAGAGCAGAAAAGAAGCACTGCATGATGTTATTGATATTATCGATGGTCTCAGATATGTAAATAAAATCGGACAGCGAACAGATGATTATCTGTGGATTCAGTACAAAGACGGAAACCATTATTGCATCAGCGAAGAAGGCGAAGAAGGAGTTTTTAAGAAAATCAACATTGAATCTATCATGAGTGAGAATGATTGCACTATAATGATATGGGGAAAAGTTGACATTTACAACATTGATGATGTTGATGAAAAATACAGTAAAGAGAATGATGATGAATCAAAATTCTGGAACGTAACATAAAAGTTGAATAGTATAGAACAAAAGAAAAGAGACAATAAAAAAACAAAACAAAAACAAACGTAAACGAAAAATGGAGGTAAATTTTATGTACACAACATCAAAAAAAATCACAAACAATGACGCTAAAAATATAATCAGCGGTCAAGATGTTATCCTGGTAAACGATAGCAGCATTGATGCTTATACCGACAGCACTAACTATTATAACGCTGGTGTTTACGGCTGGAACTATTCAATCGGCTACAATACACGCCTTGACAAATACGTTATTTGCGGCTATAGAATCCCGCAAAGCGTTTTAAACGCTGCCAAAAGCGTTATAAAAATGAGCCAAAAAGAAGCATATTTGCACGTTTAAAGCTTCAAGTGTTCTAAAGGGCGTCACTATAAAAGCCCTATTCCATAGCTTAAAGTTAAGGCTAAAAACTATTAAAAGGAGTGTATCAAAATGAGTACAAGCATTAAGCATTATATCACCGATGAGGACGTTATCAATATCAATGATCTTGTATCTGAGCTTGCGGTGATCTTGCGGAAATTTGAGATCGACTTAAACCCATACCAAACGGACGTATATTTTTACTATGATGCAGATGCAAAAATAGGACGCCTTGAGACGTTTATAAACGTGGGCGGTCATTCATGGATAAATGACAACCACGTTATAATCTATAGAGACTTACCGAATTATGATGACGTTTACGACTATTTCAATGACATTTCAGAATTTGCGGACGCTTTGGAAATTTCTGAAAACGATCTTATAAAGGCGGTTAGAAAATTCAAAGATTTTGGGGTTAATTTCCCCGTTGATCGTCGTGATATAATTGACTATATCAAGAGTGATGATAAACTTGTAGATAAGCTAACCGCTTTTTATATTAGCTACTATGTTGATGATTACAACGTGGAATTTTTAAGCAAGGCTCAAGAAATATTGAGCAGCATTGAGATTGAATAATTTTAAAGGGGTTTACGCCCCTTATATCCACGAAACTGCATGAGGTGGAGCGGATACCATAACCATTATTTACACGTTATACAACATACAACTTTAAGACTTTGAGGAGGAATTAACCATGGAGAACATAATAAACACTATTGGCATCAGTACAAAGGACATCAAGAAGGTTTTTACGCCAAAGCAATTTGCAATTATCAAGGATAATTTAAGGGCTTATTTCGTCAATATGGGCTATATCCACATTGAAAAGGCTGACTACGGTAAAGGCTGGTATATTTTCAAGTCTGCTGAGGACGCTAAAAACGGCTCTTATGTGCAGTTTTGCGAAAACATAGACTATTTAAACGGCTGGCTATATGGAGTTGTTCAAGCGGTCAATGGCATTATAAAGGCTAATGGAAATAAGGATAATAATAGATCTATTTTCATGGAGTTCTAGTACACGAGAGGAGGATATTTTTTATGGAGAACATGACAAATACAAAAGCCCTTGCAATTAATGATATAGAGTTATTGACATTTGATGAGGCTGCTGAAATAGCTCTTGACTATATCAACATAAAGGATCATGATATACTTTTTGTTGATTTTGGCGGCTACTTTGGATACTCCGCACTTGTTTTCAAGAACGAAAAACATATTTACTACGCTAACGAATATGAGCTACACCATAAATATTTAGTTGAGGAGCAAGGAAAATCAGCTTTAAAGGATCACTATCGCAAGGAATTGAGCAAAAAGCTCTTTACTGAAGCCGAGTTGATGAGCGTTGTAAAGTCATATGATGACTATACCGCAAAATCATACTATCTGCATAACTATTGGAGAATGCAATTTGATTATTTATCTTGCTTTGGAATTGGCAAGCAGTGGGAAAAGGAATTTGAGGAAAAGAACAAAATATATAAATACTTTTGTCCGGCTTGTTTTTGCTATGTAAAGAACAATGAAATTGTGAAGCGTGCAAATAAAATCTTTGAGCATTTACAAGCTGAATTTGATAAGATCAAGTCAAATGATGAAGTATTTAGAGAAATGATAAGCTATGAGTTGGCGAACCATGAAGCTTGTATCACTTGTGATTATGAGCCTGCTTTAGCGGCTTTAAATATGAATATCAAGGATTTAACGGAAAATCAAATAAAGATCATGCAAGAGGAATTGCACAAGCAGATAGAATATTATAACGCTTAAAAGCTATATAATCTTATCTTATGATCTGAGGGCGGTTATATAAGCCGCCCTATATACTCAAAATGACCGCATGAAGTCGTTAAGAGTACCATATAACACGCTTGAAAAGCAGAACAAAACATTTATTTTAAACGGAGGTAAAAAATCATGAACACGAAAATTATAGTAAACACAAAGAACCTTGTAGCAGCCCTTGAGCAGGTGGAAAAGATCATTAACACAAAATCATCTGACTATCTTTTGCGGAGTGCGTTTATCCAGGCTGAGGACGGAAAAATGAAAATTTTCGCAAATAATCTTGAGGTTATCGGCTGCAAAACTATAAACTGTATAACCGATGACAAGATCATGTTTGCTCTTGAGGACGTGAAAAGAGTTATAAAGGCTCTTAAATATTTCAAAGGCTGCGATACAATTATCACGTTTGATAGTGATAAAGCGTGCAACTTTGAGGACGGCAAAAAGTCATTTAAAGCTGGAATAACTGATGTAAATGATAATGATGCACATTCTCTTTTTGCACATCTTGGAAAAGTTTGGATTGACGATATTAATTCAAATAATTCAAATATCCTTGAACAACATACATACACGATTGAGAAGCTTATAGAGCGTTATAATTCAATCAGCTATGCTATATACACACAAGACGATCTCAAGCCTATATTAAGAGGTATTAATTTTAAGGCAAATAAAATGGTAGCTCTTGACGGCTATAGGCTTGCAATCAGCACTGATACGGAAGATAACGGCTTGAGCTTTGAAAATGAGTTTATAATAAATAATAATACGTTTTCAATTTTAAAGCAGTTCAAAAAGGGTGAATGTGATATTATATCGTTTGAGGATATAACAGCATTTAATCTTTTATCGGAAAATTTTATACTCTTGAGCAGGAATCTTGAAGGGCAGTATTTCAAATGGGAGGCAGCTATTCCATGTACCTTTAGCTCTGAATTTGAATTTGAGAAAAAGAATATGCTTGAAAACTTGAAATACCTTAAAGAAATTAAAACTAATAAGACTATAGATATGTTTGCAATCAAGAATAATGGACTTGTCTCACCTTATGGAAGCGTTGATATTGAGGGCTTGAATATTTCGGAAACTAGCGGTTATGCTCTCACACGTTTTATGGATGCTGTTAAAAATCTTGAGGGCGACAGAATTAAAATGCTCCATAGCGGAGCATTGAAACCTATAGTCTTGAAAAATGTTGAGGAAAATAAATACAATAGTCAGCTTATGTTACTTTGTCCGATAAATCTAAATGACGGAAAATCAACATGGTATAAATAAACAAGGAGGTAAACCATGAGTAATAAGCCATATTTAACAAGAGAAAAAATAGATACCTTGCTTAAACAAGGTATTAAAAAACGTGATTTTGAAGATCAAATAGGTTTTTTTCTGCACCGATCAAGGGTATGTGTATAAGTCAGACAAAAGCTTTGATGAACTTGCAAATGACGAGATCTGCTATATACCTGAATACTATGACGAAACCGATGAAAACGGCTTGCTTGAAGATGTAGCAACGTATACAAAGCTTGACTTCATGGAATTATGCGACAATATTAAATGGAGAGCCGTTTTCGTTTATGAGGGCGTTGATTGGCAATACCCCGAAACGTATTATGATGAAATTGATTGGGAGGAATTAGAAGAGTTTGAGACGCAAAACAAATCTAAATAAAATATCTGTTTTAAGGAGTGAAATAAGCATGAACGCAATAACACATAAACTCAACGGAGCAACACGCATAAGTATGAGCGATAATGTTATAAGGGACTTGCGGAGTTATTCACCGCAAGGATGCTCTTTTATAGGCTATACTTTGTATGACCTTTTACAAGATCTCATAAATCTGTATGGCTGGAAGATTGATAGAGGGTATACAATGACTATCACGGACTTTATTAAACTTTTGCAAAAGCAGAAATATACCAAAGCTATTGTATATGGCGATGATATAATCAGACTAATCGAGAGATAATCAAGGAGGAATTAACCATGACAAGAGAAGAAATGATTAAGACTATCATAAGAATGTACAACGAGACAGCGGAAGCACTTGAGTATGCAGACAAGGAATATAACAATGATAAAAAGAACACTAAAAAGCGTGATGTTTATCGTTATATAGTTGCTCAAGAAGCGGTCTTGAATGATCTATGCTATGAGTTGGAAATTGATGACCTTATAAATGATGGTCTTGACGATGAGGAGGCTTGATTATATGAGCAAACGGAACTTTGAATTATTTATGTGCTGTTTAGGAAACGGCATTACAGTATGTAATAAAGCCGTAATAGAACATAACGACTATAAGCAGATAGCACATATAAGCGCAAATGGAATAATCAAATTGTACGTATCTACAGACTACATTCCATGTGAGGATATGAAAAGGATTGAACAAGCCGCAAAGCAACAGAGAGAGGAATATTTAATCTTTTGGAATAAATATACTGTTGAAGAAAAGTATTATAAACTCTTGGATATGTGTAATACTGCTGACTTTATAGACATTTGCAAGGATAAAAGCAGTATGACGGAAAAAGTTAAAAAACTTGAAAGCAAGTATCTCAATGAATACTATTAAAGAGGAGATAGTCTAATCATGAATATTAACAAATATACAAGAGGAAAAGCAAAAACAAGAGAGTATGCAATGCAATTACAAGCTGATTTGTCAGAGAACTCAACAAGTTATGCGGAATTGGCTGAAATACAAACCAAACTTAAAAAGCTTGGTAATGATAAGAGAGTTCAAAGAAAATGGATTGATTTAACATTCTGAGGGGAATTATTCCCCTCTTATATACTCGGAGCAAGGGAGATACTTGTGAGGAGTACCATGTAAGAATACATATGGAAACGGAATTTTTTAAGGAGGTAATTTAACTATGACAGTACAAGAATTTATGGAAATGTTCATTGATCCTGATGCACAACACATTCAGATATGGTCGGACGCTGAGGAGAAAATTGTTTATGACGGAGATTACGGAGATGTTCCGGAGCATATGAATTATGCGGAAGTATCGAGCATTGATAACGTTTATGCTGATAACAAGGGCGTTATCTGTTTGAATGTTTGGAGCGTGAATTGAGGTGAATAACAATGAAAACTAAAACTATTATGTCAACAGGTGCTAGAGAAGATTTGGTAAAGATGATTAATGAATATTATTATTCAAAGAACTATATCATTACTGAGGATAACAGAATTTATAACACTAAAACGGAGAAATTTATGGACGATTTAAGCGTAAAATTCTATCGTGGTAGGTGGAAAGTTATAAGAAATATTGCTGAATAAGGAGGTACAATATCAATGAATGTACAGAAAATACCAAATGACGGGAAACATTTGTCACAAATAAACAGAGTAGTTACTTTTTTAACGTGTAACGGCTGGAGAACTCCAAGGGAAATATGGGTAGGCTTTTCAAATGGTGGAATTGAAATAACAGAGATGACAAAAAGAGGAGTTATTAAGAAAATAGAACGTGGTAACAAGTTATTTGGAATAGAATAAAACCATACTTTTAAGGAGGAATTTAAAATGACAGAAAAGCAGAATAACATGGTAGTACAGCACCCTGATAAGCGTCTTATGGAGCGTATTAGATCGTTGGAACGGAACGAGCGTATTAGATTACATATCGCACAAATGAAGTGTAACGGCTATACTGATAATGAGTGCAAAACATGGTTAATAAAAATAGCCATACTGTCTGATTTTATGGACGTTTTCGACAAAATTCTAGTTGACTAATGAGGAATTTTGTGGTATAATTAATTAAACAAAGGAGAAATTTGTATGAAATATGGAATGTTCGAGTCAAGAGTAGAGTTAAGGAAGCTCCCTGAGAGATTGTTTGGTATAGTTTGTGAGGACACAGAAATAGGAAATCCTATAAAAATCTATGATAGCAAGGAAGAAGCTTTGACAGAGTTAAAAAAATATCATTCAGATATTACCAAAACAGTAGGCTATGCAGGAAATAAATTTTATGATTGTATAATCTATTTCGTTGCCGAATGTGAAAAGATAAACATGGACGGCAACGAAACTATAGACAATCTGGTTAACGGAGACGGTATTGAAACCGCACCGCTGGAACGTGAGATTAACTTGTCACCTGCGGAGTTTAAGGTTAATGGAAAAATCATCAAAGGCAGTAAGCTTGAGGGTTATTATAAACCATTAGGTGAAACCATAAAATTTTATACTGATTTTAAACCTGATGTTTTACAGCTTTTTTATTTTAGGGAAGCATATCCCGATGAAGATATTATAACTAATATAGTGTGTTATGAATGGTGTTGTGAAGAAAAGGATTTGGATAAGGAGGAATAATCAATGTTACTTGCTACAATAATTTTGCTTATCATCTATTTGTGGGTAAACCACAGCGAAAATAAGCGGAGAGAAATTAACAGAAAATATAATCCTATAGGGGCTTTTGATAAAGCTCAAAAGATTTATGATGACGCCTTTTATAAGGCTATTGATGAGGGTAGAAGTCTTACGCTTGAGGAACGAAAAGAACTGGATAAGCAATGGCATAAAACCTATAGCCAAGAGTTGGCTTATCGAGAGAAAATGTGGGCTAAGATACCTGACAATAAGAAGTAATATAATATAATAGGAGATAAAACATGAAAGTTGCAGTTGAAAACGAGACAATCAAGGTAAACAGTCCGTATAACAAGAGCTTTGTCGCAGGGGCAAAGCAGATACAGGGCAAGTGGAACGCCCCTTGCTGGGTCTTCCCAGAGGAGAACAAGGAAGCTGTCAAGGCGTTACTCATCGAATGCTATGGTGAATGCGGAGAACTTGGTGCGGTTAGCACTGTCACAGTAGATCTTGACCTCGACACTTATACTGAGGGTTACGAGGACGGAGAAATCAGAGTTGGCTCAATCGTTGTTCTGAAAAGACTCTATCGTGATAGAGAAGTTATTTTCTCTGACAATGCAATGCTTATAAGTGGTGGATTTGCCACTTCGGGCGGCTCTGCCAAAAATCCCAGGATATCAGCTGATGAGGGTACAATCGTTCGTGTTAAGGGTGTGCCTGAAACAATTTACAGTAAGATAAAGGACCATGAGGGCGTTAAGCTTGTATCTGATATAGACGTGGAAAGCTTAAAAGCAGAGCGTGAAAAGCTTCTCAAAAGAATTGCCGAAATAGACGGCTTGCTTGCACTATGAAAGCGATTGTGTGTATAAAACTAATATAATAAATATAAATACTCCTATTAATCACATTGATTGATAGGAGTATTTCTTTATGCAGGAATAAATATAGGAGGAATAAATATGAAAAATGAAAATACGAATACATTACTTTTTGTGAAAATGCTAGACAACGATCGTAAAGAAGAGCTACGGAAGATAGAGGAAGAACAAGATTATAATATGCGGAAGGCATATTTAAAAGCAAAACGCCGTCAAAGGCTCAGAGAAGAACGCCAGAGAAAAGTTAGAATGATAGTGAAGAACGTTGTCTATGGTGGTTTTGGCTTGCTCTTTACAAGCGTTATGTTGATAGCAGGAATAATATTTACATTGTGTATATGATGGGAGTGAATGAAAATGAATATTAGTACGGCTCAAACTTGCAAAATTTTCGATTTATCGGATAGACTTCCGACAGGAATACAGATAACAAAACAGCCAAAGCGAAAAAAAGGTCATAGAAATGCTATTACAAAACATACGGCAAGCAGGCAGAAGTCTGCAAGCTGGTTCAGACCTGATGATCTAAATGTGATTTTGGAAGATTTGTTTCAGAATAACAAATATTTTAAGGCAAATATTATAATTTTTGCTTGCAACTCAGGCTATCGTTACGGAGATATAATGACCTTGAGGGTCAAGGATTTAACCGATAACAACGGCAAAATTGTAGATTACTTGACATTACAAGAGGACAAGACGGACAAATGGAGAACGGCATGGCTTTGTGATACTGCAAAGAAAATGCTGAGTTTTATAATCAAGTATTATGGACTTGACCCACAAGATTATATTTTTCAGAGTGGAGAACGTAAGAGGAAATATATTGAGGACATTTTCTTGAATGAGGACGGAGAAGAAGAAATTATATATACTAATGAGAAGTATGATTGGAACGGCAGACTACTCAGAATAGCTCCTATGGAACTTAATTCCGTTACAACATTTCTAAAGAATATAACCGCCAAACACGGCATAGAAGGTAAATATAGCACTCACAGCTTTAGGCAGACACATTCCGTTTATATTAGTTGTATTCAAAAAGGCAGTGAAGATGTTATTAGAGATTTGCGTATTGCCTGTCAGAGCTTAGGACATTCTGATTTGAGGATAACTGAGCAACATTATAGTGGCTGCGATAGCAGACTCGTAAAAGAGCAAATGTTAAAAATGGAAGTGGGCAAGGAAGTTGTGGATAAGTATGTAAAATAAAAAGGGACTTTTAAAAGTCCCTTTAGCATTTCTTGTGGCGTTCTTTACTCCTCTGTACTGCTAGAGCATTTTTAGATTGATTAACCTTGTATTGAGGTCTGTTGCGTGGGAGATAGGCTTTCACAACATTAACATTCATATTCATTAAGTCGGCAATTTCATTAGCCGACTTCCCTTCTTTGTGGTATTGAGTGATTTTGGCGTGGGTATTGTTGACTATAATACCTAAACTAGAAAGACTTTTAATAACTCTTTGCCATGAGATACCGAGTTTAATGGCAACTCCTCTCACGGATTTAATTGAGTTCCAATATGATAATATTTCTTGGTCTGTTATTGATTTAATTTCGGACATATGAATACCTCTTTTGTTTAATTGTTAATTTCGTCTAATAGTTTTCTTTTAACATCGGTAATATGTTGACGGAAGAAATTTGGATTGGCATTTTCATAACTTAAAATTCTTTGGAGTTTATATTTCAGAGCAGACAGAAGATTGTTGTTTTCAATGACATATTGTTGTTTATCATAGCCCTCATAAATTCTGTCTATGTAGACATCTGTTACAGGAAAAGCATCACTAATAAAGAAAATAGATTTGGTGGTTGTCTTGCCAATGTGATAAAAGCAAGAAGCAATATTTCTTGGATCTTTGTTTATATAGGAATAAATACGATTAATAGCTTTAGTGTCACGATGATTTACTTTGCCTACAGGTATTGCCCAATACAATTTGGAATTTTCGGTGGACTTAATCAAACAAACAATGGGTCTTTCCTTGCAATCATTCCAAGTTCCTCCTACATCTCGAATAAGTTGATAATAGTCGGGTGTAATAAAGTACATACCATGTTCCGTCATATTTTGACACTCCTAATACAAAAAATATGCTGTCACTTCAGATTAACCAAAATGACAGCATCACTACAATGTTTCTGTGTCGCACATTGCGAAGCGTAAATTGAATACTACAATGTTACTTTGCCGTACATTGTGAAACGTAATTGTATCTACAATGTTTCTGTGTCGCACATTGCGAAGCGTAAATTAGAGATGATAGAGATAATCTTTCATCATTTATAGTATAGCATACTATACCCATTTTGTCAATACTATTTTGTGGAACTTTGTAAAATTTATTCGTTAGTTTGTGACAAGTTACCCTGCTCGCCGACATCCTTTTTTTCTTTAGGTTTCTTTTCTTTGGTTTTAAATGAAAATGCAAAACCAATTATGCCAATGGAGAAAATTAATGAGCCAGTGGATATGAAAATTACTCTCTCAATTTTCGCAGCGGCTATTTTACCGCTGACAAGTGAAGCTCCTATGATATAGTTGTAAGCGTCACCGCCAACATATTCGTCAATGGCACTATACTTGTCACCTTCCAAAATTGAAAATGTGGTTAAATTTTTGCTTGGAATTTTTGTTGTATAACCTATCACAAATAGTGTTATTCCTATTGCAATCACAAGAATGGAACAAATTTTCTTCATGGTATTACCTCCTGTTTTATGATTATCTGCTACGATAATCGTTTATAAGACTATTATTGCTTTCAATGGAACTTTGATTATTGGATATACAAGTGTTATAATAATCAATATTACTTTGACTTTCTGATATAAGTTCATTGTACACGTCAACAACTCTTTGGCAATCGTCTAAGTGAGATTGAGCCTTTGAAACTGCTTCTGAGTCAACTTCTGTAGTCCAACCGCCATCACCATAAACTTTAACCATTTTCTTATTGGCGTTTTCAAGCTGTATTTTAGCCTCCTCAACATCATCTTCGGCATCCGATTTGTAGATTTCATAGATGGAAATATCAGATTGCTCATTGCTTATTTCGTTCTGATAGGTGGAGATTTCACTCTGTAGGCGATTATTTTCTTGCTCTAAAGCACTTATTTCAGAACTATAATCATGCGTGGTAGTTGTAGTTGTCGTTGTGGTTGTAGTCGTTGTGGTAGTAGTTGATGATTTGGAAGTAGTTGTGGTAGTTGATGGTTTAGTTGTTGTTAAAGTATGAGAAGTTGTTGTGGGAGTGGTGGTTGTTGTACTTGTTGTAGTGGTAGTGAAATTACTGTCAGATATGGAACTTGTTGTTTTACTATTACATGAGGACAATGCTAATATTGTCATGAGTGAAATAAGAATTAATTTTATTTTGCTCATTTTTTATTTCCTCCAATTTCTAAGATTAATTAGAATTACTTTTAATAAAAAAATTTTAGCATATTTTAGGCTGAAAATCAAGATTTAGGGTTTAAGTGTAATATCTCAGAAACTAAAATTGTGTATTTCAACAAAAAATACGCTAGAATTTTGTGAAAGATTTTTATTTTTAAGTGTTGACTTCACCTTGACACTTTGATATAATGAAATCAAGATAGTAGAAAGAAGGTGTTTTGTTATTAAACAAGTTCCAATTCGTATTGATGACGAGCTTCATAAAAAATTAAAAATCATCACCATAAAGAATGATACTACAATCCAAAAATTGGTTGAGGATTTTTTAAAAAAGTATGTAGCCGAACATGAACATCAAGAATAAAAAATATAGTATATTGCCACATCTTGCAGGAGGGACAATATACTATATCTAGGAACAACCACACAAAAGCGAATTGACAAATGGTGATTGTATAACTATATTCTATCACATACTTCTGCCTTTGTCAAGTATTATCTTTAAAGAGGTGGGAGTATTTTTTATGCTTGCAAGCAGGAAATTTCAAACAACAATGTAAATTAAGAACAGAAAGGACAAAGAAAATGGACGGAATCAAAACATTCACAAACAAGGAATTTGGAACAGTGAGGACAATAGTTAAGGACGGAGAGCCTTGGTTTGTCGGAAAAGATGTGGCTGAGATTTTGGGGTACAAAGAAACGGCAAAGGCAATAAGGACACATATTTGTGCCGAAGATAAAGGGGTGTCCGTTTTGGACACTCCTGGAGGACAGCAGAAAATAACTCTTATCAACGAGTCAGGCTTGTATTCCCTTATTCTCGGAAGTAAGTTGCCAAAGGCTAAAACATTTAAGCGTTGGGTTACTTCAGAAGTTCTCCCTACCATACGCAAGACAGGTGGTTATGTAGCCAATGACGAGATGTTTATTAACACCTATCTACCAAATGCCGATGCTCAGACGAGAGAATTGTTCAGGCTCAATCTATCAACGATCAGGCAGCTTAATAACAAGATAGAGCAGGATAAACCTCTTGTGGACTTTGCAAGTCATATACAAACTTCTGAAGATTGTATATCAATGAACGATATGGCGAAGCTGGCAACTAAGAATGGAATAAAGATAGGTAGAACAAGGCTGTTTAATTTCTTGAGAGAGAAGAAAGTGTTAGGCTGTAGGGACGGTCATAAGAATATGCCTTATCAAAGATACATAGACACTCAGCCTTGGTTTCAGCTTAAAGAAAGCTCATACATACAGAATGGCGAAGTCAGAATAGGGCTAACACCTATGGTAACGCCAAAGGGTCAGAGTGGAATTATTAGAATGTTGAGAAAGTGTAATACAACAAACTAAAGTAAATAAAATGCAAGTTTTGTTTTCAAATCTTGCAAAATTAGAAAAGAAAGGAACAATAAACAAAATGAACATAAACAAATTTAAAAGGCTACTTGCCGAGCGTGGGTTTTCATACTCACGCAGAGGTAAGGGGTCGCATGAGATATGGGTAAATGAGAATGGAGAGTCTTTTTCATTCCCATCAACCCGAAAAGAAGTTTATATTGGAATTGTATGGAACTTCCGAAGAAACTATTGTCGCTGTTAAATCGTGTATTTATTTTTGGGAATAATTTATCATTGATTTAGACATTGAATGGTGATAGAATTGTGATAGTGGTAATTAGTGTGGCAATTATTGCTGTACAAAATAAAGGACAAATATCCCTTGACAAAGCATTTGTTTTGTAGTATAGTATAAACATTATAGAACAGATGTTCGTTTTGAGATTGAATAAAAGGAGTGTATAAAATGAAAAAAATGACATTACAAGAGCTTATGACATTTGCTCGTGAGAATTTATGGAACAAATTTATCATCACTAACAACATAAATACAGACCACATTTATGGAACGGCTCTGAAATTGTCGCATGAGCCTGTTGTATACAAGTCACTAAAAAGCACAAGTGACAAATTAGTGCCGTATTTTGATGATCCTGAGTGGCTTGTCTTAGAACTAGATAGGGTACATGATTTGTTATTAGCCGATTACATAATGTCATTGGGCTTAGGTGATGATGTAGACTATCTCACTGAATTGTCCGAAATGACGGTTGAAGATAACAACAGTACTGTTATGATAAATTGTAAAGATATTGTACTAACCATAGTTGGAGAAAATGATGGAACACACGTTGTACCCTCACTTCCCTTGCCGCCTGCTCCTCAATCTTTGGATTGTTATAATTTAATGAATTTTCTTAAAGTTGATTACATTGATTTTGCCAGAGTTAAAACAAATGAGCATGAAGCAATACTGCCAATTGATTGTTATACACTTGGTAATCTTTCAGAGGAACAGCTTGACGGTCTAAAAGATTTATATATAGATTTACAGTTTGGCAACACGGAGAACGATGAATATGATTATTCATGTACACCATATGTCATGTACGATTATGTACACGGGCTTGCATTTGCAGGTTTATGGAGTCTGCAAAATAGCCATCTTATCAGTAAAGTACCAATAGAAGTTATAGGATATGATAATTACGAGAGTAAAAATAACAAGGCACAGGTATTCAAAATAAGTTCTGAAGTAAAAAGAATTTTGAGCAAGTCAGAAGTCGGAAATCTAAATTTTAATATCAGTAATTTCAGTTTTGAAAACGTCCCGTTTCATAGATAATTAACATATCCGTAATCAAATAAACATTGACTATTATTCGAGTACAGATTATAATATAGAAAATACGACAAAAAAGACAAATAGAGACAACAAAACGTTTAATAGAGAGGAGTTGAATGTCGTATGATTAACACCATAACACCAGTAATAACCACAGAAACAAGAGAAAGAAGAGTTAATAAAAATATAGTTACTAGAGGAGATATAATTTTGGTTGATCTGCCAAATGTAGGCGAGTCAGTTCAGACAGGTAGGAGACCAGCTATTGTTGTACAGAATAACATGGGCAACGCACACTCCCCTTGCATAATAGTTGTACCGATTACAAGTGCTACAAAAAAATATGTGCCAACCCATGTTAAAATCGGTGTTGAAAGCGGTTTACTGAAAACTAGCACCGTTTTGTGTGAACAGCTATTGACTATTAATAAATCTAGTGTTATTAAAACACTTGGGCATTTGACACCTAATGTTATGAAGCAGATTGAACAAGCGATTTATGTTTCGCTTGCCCTGCATCATTAATTGGTGAACACTTGACATTTAATCGTCCTTTGTGGTATAATACATATAATTATAGGCAATTTTTAGTACAATTATATGTAAACATTATATCAGGAAAGGACGATTTTTATGTCATTAAACAGTTTTTACACTATAGACCAACTTAGAACAAGTGTAGAACATCATTTGTTCGCACAGAAAGCTTCCATTGAAGTTGTCAAAAGAAAATCTCAAGTTCTTTTGGGATTATTAAATAAATATAATGAAGATTTGTCGTTACAGGATAATATTTATCAATATTTATCAGGTGTATCAAAACGATCATATGATAGTCAATGTGGTTACTTAAAGCAATGGGTAATTGAAGAGGGAATAGATTGTAATTTTGAGATTAACTACAAAGATATCCCTCGAAATTATATGACAATAGAAACTCTTAACGAAAAACTAAATAAGTTATACGAAGATCCAAGTACTATTAGTCGTAACGTTATTTTCTATCTTGTTTACGCAAGGTTATACGCTTATTTGATTTGGATAGGTCTGTCTAACAAAGAGATTAAATCACTTAGAAAGGGCGACTATGATATCGATAATAAGGTTTTGTATATTGGCAATGATAATGGTAACGTTAGAACCATTGATTTAAAATTGCCCTATTACGACGATATTTCGGAAATACTGCACGATGAGCTATGCAGAAATATTAGCTCTAGAAAATTTGTTGACAAAGATTTTTTTTACAATGGAAGTGTAATTTGCATAAAAATGTACGATAATTCTTATGATGCTCATGGAAAAGAAATTGGATGTTATAATGACTATGACTCCCTATTTAGACTGCTAAATGATGACATAGGCAATAATAATGCTCTTGTCGCAAACGTTCGCCGCACTCTTGCCCCAATAATAAAAAGAGTAAGTGATATTGAAATTTCAGGGCTATTTTATCGAGTTACCAAACGTGCAATTGCAATGAAAAAAGATGTTACAAAATACAACTTTAATATAATTTTGGGCTTTTTCGGGTACGGAACAAATCGTAGGGGATTGTTTACCGAGTATCTAATTTATAAAGAGCAAATGTTAGATAAGTAATATTGAGTAATTGCAAACTATAAAAAATAAAAGTATTGTATCATCTCTTCCGATAATACAATACTTTTATTTTTATTACTAAAAATATTAATATTTTGTAAACTATACAATATTGCTATTGACAACTATTAATTAGTGAATTATAATATAGTTACACTATTAAACGAGTATATATCTATATGTACTCACCATTAAACGAGTACACTTGAAACAAGTACACTTGTCACTGTGGTGGAACAGGTATACACAAGGAACTTAAAATTCCTCGGAGAAATCCATGCGAGTTCGAGTCTCGTCAGTGACACCAGTACAGTTTGCCAATACTGTACAAAGCAAATTGGCATAGCAGGTACAGAGCTTATCTCACCATAAGGGAATGTAGTGTGATACCTGCATTTGCAACTTTAGCTCAGTCGGTAGAGCATGCGGCTGTTAACCGCAGGGTCGTTGGTTCAAGTCCAACTGGGGGAGCCAATAGTAAATAAACGGATTAAATAAGTAAAGGAGTTAGTATTATGGTTGGACAAAAAGACGTGTATTATGAGGATGTTGAGGTCATTGATGTTCGCATTGTTAAGTACGGTGGGAAGTCTAACAGTCGTGTGATATCTGGTATACCCCAATCTAGGCAGAGTAAGTATACTGGACCACAATACAAAGGCGGCAATGGTACATACGTTAGTATAGATACCCAGTCGTATGAGCCTGTACACTATAAAGTATTTCTTCTAACAAAAATTACGTGGAACTGGGCATGTAAGGATTACAAGAAATACAAAAGTTTCGATGTAACTGAGTATACTGATCGGTGTATTGCTCGGGTATCAGGTGCGTTGTCTAAGAGTGACTTGGAGAGAATCAAAAAGGTTCTCAAGGAACAGAGTTATGCTGTTGTACATCGTGACTCAGATGTTTGGGAAGTTTTTACTGATGTAGACAAAGATTTTGTTTATGTAGGCGAAGCTGTATTCTAAAAAGAAGCTCGCAGGTAAGCACCTGCGTATTGGGGTATAGCCAAGTGGTAAGGCAACAGACTTTGACTCTGCCATTCCGCTGGTTCGAATCCAGCTACTCCAACCAAAATATTTTGTAACGTATTTTAGGTTACAAATATAAAATAACGTAAAACAAAGGTGGTGATAAAATGATTAAACTTTACTTGATGAAATACGGTGAAAAAAGTATGAACAAAAAGATTATAGGGAGTTATAAAACTCCACAAGAATGTAATCAGGCTATAAATGATTACATCATAGACAACGCATTGTGTAATGTAGAACGCTATAGGCGTTATTGGTTTGAAGATATGGAACTTATGGTGGACTATGGTTCACATTGGAAATTCTTTAAGATGAAGCCAACGTGCAAGAAATCAGCAGACGAATTGCAAAAATGGGTCTGTGGCGATGAATAAACAAAAAAATAAGCCACTCAAAAGAGTGGCTTACGAATGAATATTAGATGTATTTATTGACTTTGTGATTTATAAATTTAAAGATACCTGTTACGATCGGGGCAATAAGAACAAATCCCAAGAATGGAACGTTGATTATTAGTTGTTTACACATATTGCCTATAAACAATATTGCACTTAGTAAACTATTGAATATTTCTAACATATTTTCACCACCTTTCGTTTACTTCAAGTTGTTTACCTTTTTGTTTTATTCTAACATGGGTCAATTAACTTGTCAACGCCATTAACGCATATCTCATCTTTTATACACAATTTATACACAAACTATCACATAGTTTACATTTTACATATGAGGAGAATTGTATATGATTATACTTTTATTTATTATATCAATCACTATGCTTATTATTTCTATAATATTTAATAAGAAAGGTAACGAAGCTAGAAAGGATACAGCAGGTTGGTTTACTTCTTTAATCCTGTTCAGTTTTACAACAATTACTTGTTTATTTGCGACATTAGGATTTACAGCTTCGGTTGTAAAATCTAAATATATAGTAGAAATGATTACTATGTACGAACAACAAAACAATCAAATTGAAGAACAAATTGATACAGTTGTAAAGCAATATCAAGAATATGAAAGTGATACATATGCAATGACTTCTTCTGAAAGTTCTATTACTCTTGTAAGCCTTTATCCTGATTTAAAATCAGATGAACTCGTAAAGAAACAGATAAAGGTGTATCAAGATAATAATAAGAAGATAACTGAGTTGAAGGAAAAGCAGATAAATGCAAAAGCTTCTAAGTGGTGGCTTTGTTTTGGAGGGTAAAAATGAGATTTAGTGGATATGATAGATTTGGTGGATATAAAATAGGAGATAAGATAATCTACACAAATTCTTTTACAAAACCTACATTAGGTAAAGTTGTTTATTATATAAATGGCAATTATCTTGTAGACCTTTCTGATAATACAAGAAGATGGGCAACAGATAGAGAATTGAAGAGATATGGCGAAAAGAATGACTATCTTAATGTTGTTAATAAATATGTAAAAGGAAGAAAATATAGATGTATTAAAGATTATATTTTTAATGACTCTATTTCTGAGGGTGCTTTTATAGAAACAATACCAACAAATACTGAATTTACTATTGACATACTCTTTTCATACACAAAGATTATACCCATTAATGAATATACGACTATTATTTATGTTGCTTTACGCCCCATTACTTGGAAACCTAAATATGAAACTAATATATTAGGCGGTACAATAAATATTGTTTGGGAAGATTTTGCAAAACATTTTGAACTTGTGAAATAGGAGGTAGTTTTAAAATGCTAACAATGGAACAAATAAAGGAAATAGCAAAATTAAATGGGATAGAAATAATTGAAAATGCCACACAAGAAGAACTAGAAGGGCAGAGTGAATCTCTTATACTACCTCTTGCAGACATCGTTGATTATAGACAAAGCCTTTGTAAAAATTGTACTTGGAAAGATAATTGTAAAGGCTTTATATCTGAATGTATTATGTGCAAATACGGTAACGAAGATGAGGATTAAGCTACACCTCAATAAATCAGTTGGTAAAACGAATATTTAAGATAAGGTAGATGATTGATATGGGTATGGATTATAAATATAGTGGTAGTGCGAGTTATGGTCGTTTTGATAAAGAGTTGTGTGCAGTTGCAGAGACATTTGGTGCGGTTAAGACAGATAATCTTAAAACAAGGGAAACTGATGTAGCTAGATTTAATTCAAAGCATAATATGTTTTACAATGTCTTTGGTACATATAGCATTTTAAAAGCAGATGAACTTAAATTTTTATTTCCGAAAGATACTAATAAAACATTGGCAAAGTGGTTTCAGAATGTTTATGGCAAATTTACGGTTGAAGAAACAAAGGAAATATTTGAGCAAATGCGTAAGCATCCTGATATTGAGATAATATCACAACAAATATGGAATGAATTATTGTTTTGTAGTAAGAATAATCTACCTTGGCACATTCTTCGTTAGAGTGTTTACTACAATGTTTTAGCAATCAGCAGCCATGCTGTTGACATAGATTTTAATTTTTATTCCGTTCTGAAAAGAGCGTTAAAATACACATTTTATCATAGAAAAAATAAAGGAGCTGTAAAACAATGAAAGGTTATAAAGTTTTTAACCACGATTGGACGTGTAGGGGCTTTCAATATTCAGTCGGCAAAACATTTGAAGAAGATGTAATACCCTCCTGTTGTGAAAAAGGCTTTCATTTTTGCACAGAACTAAAAGATTGCTTTAGTTATTATTGTTTTGACCCGCTTAACAAAATTGCCGAAATCGAAGCCCTTGGCGAAATTGACACAGAAGCAACTGGTAAGAAACACTGCACTAACAAAATCAAAATTGTCCGTGAAATTTCATGGGAAGAAGTTTTGAAAATGATTAATGTAGGAAAAGCCAACACGGGATTTGGTAACACTGGCAACTATAATAGTGGCAACTATAATAGTGGCAACTATAATAGTGGTCATTGGAATAGTGGCAACTATAATAGTGGCAACTATAATAGTGGTCATTGGAATAGTGGCACTCGTAATACTGGTAAGAATAATAGTGGTAATTATAACAGCGGTATTAATAATACTGGTATTTATAATACTGGTAATTATAATGAAGGCTGGTACAACAGTGGCAATCATAATACTGGTGATTACAATACTGGTGATTACAACAGTGGTAGCTGCAACGGTGGTAGTTATAACAGCGGTCATTGGAATAGTGGTAATTGGAACAGCGGCTACTACAACTGTGGTAACTGTAACACTGGTGATTGTAACAGTGGAGATTTTAACAAAACTAACTTTTCAAATGGTTGCTTTAATACCAAAGAATCAAAAATTTTAATGTTCAATAAGCCTTCTGATTGGAGTATTGAAGATTGGCGTTATTCAGAAGCAAAAAGACTACTAGATAACATCATGTACAATGTTCTTAAATGGATTTATTCTTATGAGATGACTGATGAAGAAAAAGAACAGCATCCTGAATATGAGATAACAGGTGGCTATTTGAAAAAATGTGATAAATCTGAATGTAATCAACTTTGGTGGGATAGCTTGTCAGACCCTGAAAAGAATATCATCAAATCACTTCCAAATTTTGATGCGGAAATATTTAAAGAAATTACAGGTATTGATATAAATAAAGGAGTTTGATAAGCATGAACAAAAGAAAATTTAAGATTGGAGAACTTTATCGAGTTGGTTTAGATAGTTTCGGCAATAGAATGACCGAAACTGGAAACATAATAAGGATTAAAGCAATAGAGTATATATACAATAATAAAATGGTTAGGTATCAAACAGTTAAGCCAAATGGTGGCGATAGTATGTTTTATATTTATAGCAGTTTTGCTAACTGTTTAAAGAAAATATCGTCCGATATTGACCGTGAAATTCAGATTACTTTCCACGATAAGACAACGGTTGCGAAAATGAAAGAATACGGCAAGGTAGTAAGAGTTGGCACTTCAAAATGTTGTTCTGATGATACATATAGTGCATATATTGGTGCTTTGCTTGCCTTGGCTAGAATATATTTTCCTAACGCTAGTTGTGATAATAAAGAGATACGTTTTTTTAATACTAAAATAAACCCTAAAGAAAAATCTGAGTATAGATGTGATAAGCAGTTCTCGCACTCTGATATAAATAAAGCAATATACAATTTAATTAGTAGATATGACATTGCTGATACATGGGTAGCAGAGTCACTGAATAATTTCGGCACTGCGTTGCATGAAGAACTTGAAAATATGAAGGAGGGCAAGTAATGGAAACATATAACCCAAAGGACGGCAGAAATTGGCACGAGATTAAATATACATTACAACACGGTAAGTATAAGGGTTGGTTTACTACTGAGGTTGGTGGCACTTGTCGAGGAGCTGATCTTCTTGACCCAGATATTTTTGCTACAATGTGTAGTGTTGATATCGTTTCAAGCAACTGCGAATTTGAGGTTGACGAAGATAACGAGAGCTTTTCTTGTAGATTGCACGATGATAATGGCAATGACCTTTTCTTTGATTGTTGTGATGAAGAGGATATGAGGGAAATGTTAGTATCAATAGAAATCATTAACGTTAGATAAACTAAATTTAATGTGCTTTAGAAAGAAGGCATGATAAGATGGTGTGATTTTGAGTTCGCAAAATGATAATTTTATTTGACAACAAAATTTGATAAATACATAAAAGGAGAAATAAAATGGCTGAAAAGAAAAATAATAAGGGTCTTGGACTTCAGGAAACAAAGGGCAGTTTTCAGATCAGAGGTAAGCTGACAGGCTGTGATAAGGACAAGTTCTATACAGAGCTGACAACCTCTACAGGCAAGCCAATGAGAATGGTTAATGTAGGAGTTGAAATTGATAAGAATAAGTCTGTATACATAAACCTTAATGGTATGGAAAGAGACGTAGTATATTTTTCTAAGACCGAGGGCAAAGGTAAGGATAGAAAGACAACAACAGAAAAGGTAAAGTGGGCTGACAGATTTACATTTAACAAAAAGGATTTTAGACCTATTGGAATTAATCTTGGCTTGACAAAAGTGACTGACTCGACAGGTAAGGAAGTAAATGACAAGAAGATACTTGTTGAATATGATGCTTGTAAGTACATAGCAGACAACGCAAAGGACGGTATGTCCGTATTCGTTAGAGGAAAGAATGAGTTTTCCACCTATCAGGATAGACACCAGACAAGATTTGTTCCGTCACAGATTTCACTTTGTAAAGATATAAATTTTGACGCAGAGGACTTCAATGTTATTGGCAATTTTGAACAGGTCATTGTATTCATGGGTATTGAGAAGAATGATGAAGGTAACTTCACTGTATCTGCAAAGATTGTAACTTATAATTCTATAGAAGATGCGGAATTTGTAATTAACAAGTCAAAGTCAAAGTTTGCAAGCACTCTAAGAAAGCTCAAGCCATATACAGCTCTTAAAGTCTTTGGTGATATTGTCATAGAACATGACATCGAAGAAATTGAGGAAGATAATGATGATGGTTGGGGCGAAAGCAACCCTATGGATAGAGTGAACAATCCAACAAAGAGAATACTTCTGATTACCGGAGCTGATAAGGACAGTGTAGATACAGAACTATATTCGGAGGAGATAATTGACAAGGCCGTCGCAAAGACAAAGGCTACCGAAAACGCAAATAAGGACTTTGGTTCTGATGATAATGATTGGGGTTCTGTTTCAGATAATGATCTGACAGACGAGGACGATGAGTGGTAAATTGTTGCTACTCACCGTTATTAACAACGAAACGATAATATAAAAGGAGATAAAAAATATGGCTAGAGCAAGAAAAGCAACACAGACACAGAGCAAGCTTCAGATGATACTTTTTGGAGAAGAAGGCACAGGCAAGTCAACACTTGCCTTGCAGCTTGCTTATTTTAAAAGACCTGACGGCAAGCCATTTAGAGTTCTTTACATAGATAATGAGAACGGCTCTATTGATGATTTTATCGGTGGGCTTGAAGCTGACGGCATTAACACTGAGAATATTTATATTGTGTATACTCAATCCCTTGGTGAAACAAGAGAATACATAAATAAGGTTAAGAACAAGGAAGATTTTCATGTTCTCGATGATGAGGGTAACGAAACAGACGAGGTTGTACTTGACGGAGATGGTGAACCATTCAGAGCTGATGCTATTGTAGTTGATGGTACAACTATTCTTAACCTGACAACTAAGCAGGCACTTGTGGAGCTGTCTAAAAAGAGAAATGGCGTTAAGGCAAAGAAGAAAGAGCTTATTGGTGATGAAAAACTTGTTGCCATTGAAAATGCAGGATTGGAACTTCGTGATTATCAGACAATCAACTTTAAGGGACAGGACTTGATACTTGACCTTATGTCCTGCGGAGCGCACTTTATTGTAACCGCAAGGGAAACTGATGAAAAGGTTTCAGTAAAGGGTGATGACGGCAAGATTACAAGTGTTGCAACAGGTAGAAAAATTCCTGATGGCTTTAAGCAGATGAACTATAATGTTAAAACTGTTGTCAGAATGTACATTAATGAGGATAATAATTTCTGTGCGTATATCAGCAAGGACAGGACAGGTGTACACGATAAGGAAACAGTTGAAGATTTGTCACTTGTTGATTGGCAGGTCATTATTGATAGAACAAAGGATAAGAAAGAGTTTTCTGTTAAGAATGACCTTACAAAGGCTGTCGATATTGAGCAGGATATTTATACAAAGGAAGTTATGGGCAAGGTCGGAGAGCCAGTTGATAATATTGAAACAAATGAAAACTCTGTCGAAAATCAGACAACAGAACTTTTGGATAAGATTTCAGCCGTTATGAAAAGTCTTAATCCTGTCGGTAAGACAAAGGCAAAGGAAGCTCTTTCAGCAGAAAATCTGCCTATTAAACCAACAGAAACGAAGAAGATCACCGATATTAAGACTCTCGAAAGGGTTCTTGAAGTCATTTCAAAGATTTAACTTTTTAATAAATAAAGCGGTGAGGGTTATTCCCTCACTTGCCTTATTTAGCTATTCTAATTAAGGCGGTGAAATACTTGGCAAAAAGAAGAACAAAAGAACAGATAGAGAAAGACAAGCAGGACAAAAAAACAAGAATACAATTTACAGATTGGCTATATAAACAATATGATATTTCATTCTTGCCAAAATATTTTTTTATAAATCTTGATAAGGTGTATAAAGGCACTTACAAGAATTTGAACAAACCTGTTCCCGTTGAAGATTTATGGGATATGTGGCGAAAGAAAATGTCATTTCTTCGTAAAGTACACGAGTTTAATACTCGTAAAGGTAAAAAAATCGAAGGTGCAGCGTTAGTTACATATGATCTCGCTATTATCCTATCTAAATATGATGGTTATTTGAAATGGAAAGAAGAACAGGCATTGGCTAAAACAGGTACAAGCGAAGAACAAGTTAATATAGATTATGAAAAAATGGCAACATCAAAATTTCCCAAAGAACGTGATAAAAATAATGACAGCCTTGATATTGACAGTATCATTGATGAAATTTAGGTAGGTGACAAACATGGATATTATAACAAACGTTCCTACCGAAGTTCTATTTGTGGGTTGTATTTACAAACAGCCTGATTTGCTGGTAAATTACGGACAATATATCCGTAGTAAATACGATTTTTCAGATGAAGTTACACGATTTTTTTATGATTCAGCCGAAATAATCTACAAAACTAGGACACAAACATTCAATAAAACTACTATTTTAACTTATTTTTCAGAAGAGCCTGAAAGACTTTCTTTGTACAAAAAGTATGGTGGTTGGAAAACTCTTGACAGTTGGATGAAAATTGCTATAACTGATGACATTGGCAAGTATCAGGAAATCATTAAAAAGTATTCTTTGTTAAGAGAATATCAAAGAAATGGCTTTGATATTACAAAAATTGTAGAACATAAGAAATTTGAACAATTTACGGCTTCAGACATATATAGATTAATCAGAGGTAAAGCAGATAGAATACATACGGTAATTTTAACAAACCAAGAAGCCGAAATTCTGAATAGTCATATTAAACAATCGCTTATTGCGTGTATGGAGAAGCCTGATTTGGGTGTGTCACTTCCCTTTCCCATTTTAAATGATATATTCAGAGGGTGTAAATTAGGCTCGACAATGGCGATGGGAATGCTTTCTAATGCAGGAAAATCACGATTTATGACAAAAATCATTGCCTATTTAACACTTGTCAAACATGAAAGAGTATTTGTCATGCTTAATGAAATGGGCGTTGATGATCTCAGAAAATGTCTGATAACAACGTGTATAAACAACACTGAATTTCAAAAGCTGCATGGTATAAAGTTGAAGAAGCCCGAAAAGGAATTAACACTTGGTTTGTACAAGGATAAATCAGGTGAATACATATATCATAAAACAGACGATTGGGGAGAGCCAACAGAAACTTTGCAAGAGTACATTCAAAAGGTCGCTGAAAATTCAGAGGAATATGTAAAAATAATGAAAATTGCTGAATGGATTGAGGCTGAAACTAATGAACTTATTCTCGTTAAGGATATGGCTGGTGGTTATGACGATAAGACACTGGAGTTTGAAATAAGAAAAGCTAATCTAACTCATGGTGCGAAATACTTCTTTTACGATACCTGTAAGCAAGACACACAAGCTACAGGAGATTGGGCTGCTTTAAAGGCAACGGTAACTAAACTCACAGACTTGGCAAAACAGTTAAATATGTTTGGGTATCTTTCAATTCAGCTCACAGATGATACGGAGTTTTGTAAACCCGATGAATTAAATTCTAATAACATTGCTAACGCAAAGCAGCTAAAGCATATTATATGGACTATGACACTGTTTAAAGAAATTTCTGTTGGTGACTTTCATAAATATCGCTATGTTCAGCATGATGCCGAATGGGGTAAAGATGTTGAATGCGAACTTAAAGTTGGCAAGAGGTATTATGTGGGCAATGTAGACAAAAATAGATTTGGTTGTAAAAAGAAAGTTGTATTTGAAGTTGACTTGGATCTAAACACTTGGTATGAAGTCGGAGAACTAAGAAGAAAGTGAGGATAAAATGGATATTTCTGTCCTCAAAGAAAAGATACTAGAGAACAATTATGTTCCTGTCATACTTGATGAAATAGGTTGTCACCATATTTCCTGTAAAGCAGGTTATGTTCAGTGTGGCAATCCTGATGGTGATAATCAAGGGGCGATCACTGTTTATCTCAATGAAGGTCTTTTAACTGTTGACTACACACGAGAAATACATAGTAGTTCAAACTTAGATACGATAGATATTTTTGACCTTGTGCAATTTTTTTGCAGTTGTACGTTTTATGAAGCTGTTCGTAAAGTTTGTAATTGGTGCGGTATTGACTATTATAAAGATGAATATAACGATTTGCCTGAAAGTCTAAAGTTTACGAAATTTATTTCTGAAATGGCAGATGATGAGTCTAATTACGAAGAAATGCAACCTTTAAAGCCGATTAAGGAAAATGTTCTATCGTACTACTTCCCTGCCGTTAATGATTGCTTTTTGAAAGATAATATTTCATATGATACTCAAATGCTGTTTGAAATAGGTTATGACGATGTTTCCAATCGAATTACAATTCCTGTAAGAGATGAAATGGGAACATTAGTCGGTGTTAAGGGTAGGTTATTTTTAAAGCAAGAAGAAATGACAGAAGAAGAGCAAAGAGTTAAGTATATATATTTGGAGCGTTGTAACAGAGCTAGAATATTATATGGACTTTATTTATCAGAAAAATATATAGCTCGGACAGGCTACGTTTATGTGGTTGAAGCTGAAAAAGGTGTTATGCAACTTTGGAACATGGGAATAAAGAATTGTGTAGCAACTTGTGGTAAGAAAATAAGCCAATATCAAATAAATATGCTGACAAGGTTGAGTTCTCATATTATATTTTGCTTTGATAAAGACGTAACCATAGACGAGTTAAACGATATAGCTGACAAATTTCTGGATTGTATTCAAATCAGTGCTATTGTTGACACTGATAATTTACTGGAGGAAAAAGAAAGTCCAACAGATAATCCCGATAAGTTTAAACAGTTAATTGCCAAATATACGCAAGTTATAAAGAATGGGAAGTGAAACAACAAAACATGAATTATAAAATAATAGGTAATAATGATTATTGCCATATTCCGATATCTATTTTTACTAATAGAGGAATAACTAACGTTAATGAATACACTCATTTAACTGATGATGTATTAATTTCTTATGATAATCTTGATAATATTACTGAAGCGGTTCAAATGTTAGATAAACACATTAAAAGCAATAGTAAAATAGCGATTATTGTTGATTGCGATGTTGACGGTCAGTGCAGTGCTGCCATGATGTATTCTTATTTGAAAAGACTTAACAAAGAAATTGATATTACATATCTGATACATTCTGGAAAACAACATGGTATTTCTTCTGAGATAGAAATACCTGAAAGCACAAAATTGTTGATTGTTCCCGATGCAGGAAGTAATGATACTGAACAATGCAAGCAGTTGACAGAACATGGTATTGATGTACTTGTTCTCGATCACCACGATATTGAAAGAACAAACCCATATGCGATTATAGTAAATAACCAATCTAGTTCAAAATATTCTAATAAAGAATTATGTGGTGCAGGAGTGGTCTATAAATTTCTACAAGCACTTGATGATTATTATTGGAACGACTATGCCGATGACTACCTTGATCTTGTGTCACTAGCTAATATATCGGATATCATGGACTTACGTTCTTTTGAAACAAAAAGGCTTATTGACAAGGGTCTTTATAACGTCACAAATAAATGTTTTGAAGAATTTATTAATGCTCAAAATTATTCCATGAAAGGCAAGGTTAATCCTCATACTATTGCATTTTGTATTACTTCCCTGATAAACGCAATGTGTAGAGTTGGTGACATGGAAGAAAAGGACTTACTTTTCAGAGCGTTTATTGAACAGGACGAAGAATTTGAATATAAAAAACGTGGCGAAAGTGAAACTACAAAAGAAAATATTTATCAAAGAGTTGTAAGACTCTGTAAAAACGCTAAATCAAGACAGGATAATCAAGTGAAAAAGTTACTTCCTGCGTTAAGGAAAAGCGTAGCTAATGACGAAAATACAGTTTTATTCTTAAAAGGTAACAATATCCCAAGTGTATTTTCTGGATTGATAGCCATGAAAATGGCTAGTTATGCGAAAAAACCTTGTTTGATACTCCGCAAAGATGAAGAAAATAATGTATATAGAGGGTCTGCTAGAAACTTTGATAATAGCTATGTGCCAGATTTAAAGGCTGAGTTACTAAAAACAGGTCTGTTTAATTGGTGTCAGGGTCACGCAAATGCTTTCGGTTTTGAGATAAAAGCTGAGAACGTGGCTGAAGCAATTAAAGTTTTAAATAAGAATATTGATTCAGACAATCCTTTGCCAATAGATTTTTGTTTCGATTATGACGAATTTAATATTGGAATGATTTCCGATGTTACATCATTGGAGAATTGTTACGGTACAGGAATCAAAGAGCCTTTATTTGTCATTAATAATATAGTTTTGGAGCATAGCCAAGGCGTTATCATGGGTAAAAATGAAGATACATGGAAGTTTATTACTGACGATAATATCGCAATTATCAAGTTCTGTAATCCTAGTAACGATAAAGTATTAGACTTTTTGAATGGATATGATGATGAAATGTGCATTAATGCACTCTGCCAGCTCAATGTATCTGAGTATAAGGGTGTAATTACCCCTCAGATAGTTATTTTAAAATACAAGGAGGCTGAAAATGTATAGTTCTTTGCATGACCATACAATGTACTCGTTACTGGACGGCTATGGTACACCAAAAGAAATGCTAGAGCAATGTCGAAAAGTCGGCATTAAAGCATATGCAGTTACGGAACATGGCAACCAATATTCATGGATATATTTCGATCAACTATCTAAAGAATATCCTGATATTAAGCTGATATATGGCGTAGAGCTGTATGAGTGCTTCGATACTGCCATAAAAGATAAAAACAATAAGTATTTCCATCTTATCGCTCTCGCAAAAAATGAGAACGGCAGAAAGGCTTTAAATAAAATTATCACTAAGTCAAATCTTGAAAATTTTTATTTTAAGCCTAGAGTACAGATTTCAGATATTGCTCCGTATGCAGAAGATTTAATTATTTGTTCTGCTTGTTTGGCTTCAAAATTAGCTAAAGAAAGTGATTTTAATATTTGTGTTAAGTATATCGAAGAATACAAATCGGCATTTCCTAATTTCTATTTGGAAATGCAATCTCACAAATCAGAGGAGCAGGCTAATTACAATAAAAAGATTTTGAAACTATCTGAGGTAACAAACACTCCATACATAATTACTACAGATAGCCATGCAGCCACAAAGGAAGATTTATATTATCAGGGTAGGCACGTTCAGATAGCTCACGACACTGAAACAATGTCTGAAAGCTACGAAGGTTGTTATCTGCAAAGTGAAGAAGAAATTCATACAACCATGGATAAACAAATTGGGGTAAATAATGTTACAAAAGGTTTAAATCAGACTGATATTTTGGCTGATATGATAGAAGAAGTACATATGCCTTTTCAAGACCCACAGTTGCCAACATACCCCCTACCAAGTGGATATGACTCTAATAATGAATTTCTTTTACATCTTATTGACGAGGGGTGGAAAACTAGAAATTTTGACAAGCTTTCTAAAGAAGAACAGAAGATAATGAAAGATCGACTAGACTATGAAATGAACATTATTCATCAAATGAATTTTGACGGTTATTTCATTATTGTATGGGACTTTATAAATTATGCGAAAACTCATGGGGTTAAAATAGGTTCAGGACGTGGCTCTGGAGCAGGAAGCCTTGTGTGTTATACAATAGGTATAACTGACCTAAACCCTATCAAATATGGATTGATTTTTGAGCGTAGATAGGTTGCACTCGTTAAATTCCGTTAATTCGGTATCAGCAAAATAAGACTTCTCATTGAGAGCAAACCGATAATGAGACAAGACCATAGACGAATAAGCTGACTAAGAAACCCTAAACCTATAACTAGGTGAGATAAAGGGAATACCGAGCCAAATCTTTTAGTAATAAAAGAAAGTGTGTAACGACTAGGAAATAAGACTTTAGAGCCAATAATTTCCCACGAAGGCGGAATAAAACTTTTGTCTGAACTACGAAAGTTTGAAAAATATAGTCTAAACTGGGTTGGAAGTAACCAACAGATGAAAATGAGGGAAACCTCCAGAGCATAGGATAAAGAGCCTATGGTTAATAACAAATTGTTCCTCAATCCTGAGAGAGTTTCAATGCCTGATCTCGACATCGATGTTTCAGACAGACCTACAGTAATAAATTATCTCATTGATAAATATGGTGAAAATCGTGTTTGTCAGATTATAAACTTCTCGTATATAACACCTGTTGTAGCCATAAAAGATGTTGGTAAAATACTAGGTTTCAAATATAATGAAATGGATAAACTATCCAAAAAGTTTTCGTACAATACATTCCAAGAGTGTATTGACAACAACATAAACTACCTATCTGAACACCCTGAGTACAGTGAGTTACTTGACATAGCAGGCAAATTAAGTGGTAGGGTTAAAACGGTTAGCTGTCATGCAGGCGGTGTCGGTATTGTTGATACCGATATTAGCGATTATATGGCAATGAAACTAGGCTCTGACGGTGAACACGTTATTCAAGTTGATAAAAGGCTTGTTGAACAAATAGGTATCATTAAATTTGACATTTTGGGTGTACAAACTTTAAAAATGGTACAGGAAATTCAAAATGACTTGCACTTATCTGAGTACGATATAAATATCAACAACCCCAAATTTGAAAATGACAGAAGTCCATTTGAACTATTAAGCAAAGCATTGACGAATGGTGTGTTTCAGGTGGAAAGTGCAGGTATGAAAGACTTACTGCTCAGACTACAAGCAACTAACATGGAAGATTTGTCGGCTGTTTTGGCATTGTATAGACCTGATTCAATGGGAGCTTTGGAGGAGTTTATTAAATGTAAACATGATCCTTCACTTGTCACCTATATACACCCTGACATGAAGCCTATTTTGGAAAGCACTTACGGTTGCATGATCTATCAGGAACAACTTTTGGATATTGTAAGAACTTTTGGTGGCAGAAGCTATGGTGGAGCTGACTTATTCCGTAAGGCGATAGGCAAAAAGAATATTGAACTTGTTAAGCAAGAGTCAGAAAAACTGTACCAAGAAATTATTGACAATGGATATTCTCATGAAATTGCCAAAACGATTAGTGAAGAATTGAAAACTAAAGGTGGCTATCTGTTCAACAAATCGCATAGTTATAGCTACGCTGTTCTATGCTTTCAAACTGCTTATCTAAAAATAAATTATCCTGTTTATTTTTTCAAAGCACTATTTAATTTGAACAAAGATAAGGCAGGTATGGTGAATAAATACATTGTAGACTCTAAACAGTTTGGAGTAACTGTTTTACCACCTCATATTAATAAATCGCAAGTCGATTTTTCTATTTACGATAACAATGTGCTGTTTGGTTTTTCTGCGATTACAGGCATTGGTGAACGAATAGCCCAAGAGATTGTTGCTGATCGTGAGAAGAACGGCAAGTATAAAAACCTTCAAGACTTGCTGTCAAGAACAACACTGGCAAAAACTCAAATTATTAACTTAATGAAGTCAGGTGCAATACCTACGAAAGATAAAAAGAGTTGTTTGTTAAAATATTTGAAGTCATTGTATAAACCATTAGAGTATAAAGAATTGTCTAAGTTGCCAACATATAACAAGCTTATTATTGACTATGATATTGATATTGAAAAATATCGTATCGGTAACGGCAAGTATGACTATGACAAAGATTTGTTACTCACTCTTGCAAATCAGAAAAAGAAAGAAAAGTTTGATTTACAGCAAGAAGATAGGTTGAAACAATTTCTTTCAACCAATAACAAATATCTTGAAAACGCTGATTTTTGGGAGTTTGAAGCATTACAGATATTTATACACAATAATCCATTTGAAGAAGCACTCCCCTATTTAACAACAGCATTTGAAGCCGTTGAGAATGATAATGATTGCGTTATTGTAGGCGTTATTTCCAGAGTACAAAAGAAAAAGGACAGAAATAAAAAACCATTTGCTTTTGTGAACATTTACTCCACTTTTGGTATTATAGAGGGAGTTCTTTGGAATAGTCAACTTGTACAGTATGAAGATTTAGTCAAGAAAGGCTCTCAGGTTGCTATTAAGTGCAGAAAAACAGACGAAGATAAGGTTACAATACAGGCTATGCGACCATATGTTGAATGGCTTTCAGAAAGGAAGAAAAGATATGGCAGAAAAAACATTTAAGTTTAAAATCGTTCCTCAACAGGAGCGATTTTATAACGAAAATAGCAATTGGGGAGTGTACACATTCACAACAACTTCTGATGACATTCCATATTTTTATGATTGTTATGACGATCCCTTTGGTGACAATCCAAAGCAGTTAAAGGGTAGCACATTGGCAGGTAAAATGCAACGCTTGACAATCGGTGTCGAGTACAATGCCGAAGTTACTTGTTCTTTTAACAATAAATATAATTCGTATCAGTATACACCAATCTCCATTACTGCAAATGTGCCTAAGACAGAAGAACAACAAATAGCATATTTGAAAACTCAGGTCACAGAACTGCAAGCAAAAAACATTTTAGCTGTCTACCCCAATATAATTGATGATGTTATTCATAACAAAGAAATTGATTTTACAAAAATTAGGGGTATAGGTGAAAAGAGTTGGAATAGGATAAAAGACAATATATTGAATAACTATGTTATTTCAGATATTCTTATCATGCTTCAGCCGTTGGGTGTAACGTATGCCATGATAGCTAAATTGATTTCCAATGAACCTAATCCTCAATTATTGAAGGAAAAATTACTTGACAATCCTTACATCATGACAGAAATTCGTGGCTTAGGCTTTAAAAGAGTGGACGATTTAGCATTAAAGTTAAATCCAAATATCAGAATATCAACCAAAAGAGTTGTGGCATTTATCAAGTATTATCTTGAGAGTGTTGGAAACAATGACGGTCATTCATATGTGCTAGAGTCTGTATTAGACAGTGCAATAAGAGATAACATAAACGATTGTTATGAAATGTACGAGAACTTTAAATCCACACAAAAGCAACATGAGATATTTCTACATTTTGAAGAAAACAAGGTAGGACTATTACGCCAATATAAAACTGAAATATCTATTTTGGATATTCTAAAAAATCTCAATGAACAAGAAACAGACTATAAGATTAACATTGAAAAGGGTATCTCAGAAGCAGAAAGAGAACAAGGTTTTTGCTATACAGACGAACAAAAACAAGAGATATATAAGGCTTGTGGCAGTTCTGTGGTGCTTATAACAGGTAGAGCAGGAACAGGTAAAAGCTCAATTTTAAGAGGACTCACAAAGATATATAAAAGCTATTCTATATCAGCTTGTGCTTTATCTGCTAAAGCTGCGATCAGGATAACTGAGGCAACAGGTTTGTTCGCAAGTACAATTCATAGGTTGCTTGGTTTTAACAAGACAGGTTTTGTTTATAACTCTAACAACAGATTGTCTAGTGATATTATCGTACTTGATGAAGCTTCAATGGTTAATTCATCATTATTTTATAGCTTGGTTTCTGCTATAAAAGAGGGTGCAAAAGTAATTATTGTAGGTGATGACGGTCAGTTACCACCAATAGGCTGTGGTAATATCTTTCATGATTTACTTAATTGTAATGCGTTTACTTGTTGCAAGCTGACTAAGATTTTAAGACAGGCTCAAAAGTCAGGCATTATTTCGGACTCAGTTAAAATTAGAAATGGAGAAAACCCATTGCCTGAACCAAAACTAAAAGTTGTTACTGGCGAACTACAAGACATGACCTATATGTTTAGAGAGAGCCGTGAGGGTATGCGTGAATTGGCTATTAAATTGTATACAATGGCAGCTCAGAAGGACGGCTATGATGAAACGATTATTTTGACACCTTGTAAAAAGGATAGGATAAATAGCTCTTTTGAAATTAACTCTATCTTGCAAGATATGATAATTCCACCAGATACTGCACCTGAGATTAAGTATGGTAACAAAACATTTCGTCTTGGGTCAAAAGTTATCCAAAGAACAAATGACTATGATAGAAATGTTTTCAATGGTGAAATGGGTTATATTACAAAAATTGAACAGACAATTAAAGACGGCAAGAAGCAGAATGTTGTTACAATTAAATTTGCCGACAAGGAAATTGATTTCCTACAAAATGATTTAAGTAGTATTGAGTTGGCTTACTGTCTGACTTGCCATTTAACGCAAGGTAGCGGTTTTAAGAATGTTATCGTACTGATCGACAATACCCATTATAAACTGCTTGACCGCTGTATGCTTTATACTGCGATTACCAGAGCTAAGACCAAATGTGCATTGATTGCCGAGCCTAGTGCTTTTCAGAGGTGTTTGAAAATACAAGCCTCACAAAGAAACACTTGGTTAAGCTTATTGGGCGGTTAATATATAATCAACAAGTTTATCTAGCAAACTTTGTATACTTTGCCATATTGACAACTATTAATTAGCGCATTATAATATGAGTATACCATTAAACGAGTACACTTGAGTATATACCTATTATTAATTAAGTGCGTTTTATATGCACTCACTATCATTCGAGTACGCTTGTTAGAGATAGAGAGGGTGATGATATTGGCACAAAAGATAAAAGCTTTGTTTTTTAAGATAAAGAATTTTATAAAGTATAAGAGATAGGAGAAATTATTGTGAAAGAAATGGTCTATAAAAATTATATGGAGAAAGGACAAGAGGTTATTGAAATACTTGACGAAGGTATTTACAAGGGTTTTCATTATGCCATAGTTTCTTATGGTACTAACCCTTGTGCTTATGTTGAAATTCCAGAAGGACATGAGTTGTATAATGTTAGTAACGAATATGAGCTTGTTGATATTGATTGTCATGGCGGTATTACTTATGTTTCTAAAACAGGGCTTATTAAACCTAGCAATAAGAACCATAGAGATGGGCATTGGATAGGTTGGGATTACGCTCATTTTGGTGACTATACTTATATGCCTACTAATTTTGAAATTTGGAATGAGGGCAAGAAATGGACAACCAAAGAAATATTTGAAGATGTTAAGAATGTTATAGAGCAACTTATAAAAAGTTGATTTTATTTAAGGAAGTGATAAATATACAACCAATTTTTAAAGAACAGATTAAAATGTGGTCTGATTTGGGTTTTGATATACCAATTACAGAGGGGTTTTATTGGCTTGACCGAGGTATAATTAAAGCATTTTCGCCTGATGGGATATTACATAAACTTTATAAATACAAAGTCAATGACGATTTAACAATTAACATCACAAAGCATAAAGAATATTATAATTTTTGTCCCGAAAGCTGGGAAGAAACGTACCAGCGCCTTGAAATTGAGTTATCAAGTAAAATAAATGAAAGCCTAGACGTGATAAAATCAACTCTTAATTTGTACAAAGATTATGAGTCGTGGGTGCTGACAAGTACGGGAAAGGATAGTATGGTTACTCTTAACTTAATACAACAAATTATTCCAACCGTGCGGGTCATGTTTAACAATACAAGTTGTGACGTGGCAGATACATATAAACTTGTTAAAAGACATTCAGATTGGGTAATCACTAATCCAGAGGAAGGGATATATAATTACTTCACGAGAATGGGCTATATCCCCACAAGATTTAGCCGAGGGTGTTGTACCATTTATAAAGAGGAGAGTTCGGTTAAATATTTCGACGCTCATAACGTGAATAAGTTAATTCAAATCATGGGTGTGAGAAATGATGAAAGTACCAAACGCGCCGATAGAGAATATATTACTCATAATCCCAAATGGGGTAATAGAGATTGGTATGGTCTTTTACCAATTCGCAAATGGACTGAGCTAGATGTATGGCTCTATATGTTGCACAATAATCTTGAAGTTAATAACAAATATCGTAAAGGATATTCTCGGGTGGGTTGCGCAATATGTTGCCCCTATTACACAAAAACAACTTGGGTGTTGGATAAATATTGGTATCCGTCTGCATATGAACGTTGGCACAAAATTCTTCAAGAAGATTTTTTAAAAAATTCTCGGTGGCAACAACTTAATTGTACCGTTAAAGAATATCACTCTTGTTGGAATGGTGGTTTGTTACGAACTACTCCTACAAATGAGGTAATAAAAGAATTGATGGACTATAAAGGTTTGTCTGATTATCATGTTGCAGAACAATTCTTTAATAGAACTTGCTGCAAATGCGGTAAAAATATACGGCAAAATAATGTGTTGGCAATGAATATGAAGAGTTTAGGTAGAAATACGAGTACATTTTATTGTAAAAAGTGTTTAAAAAAACAGTTTGGCTTATCTGAGAAACAATGGAAACAACAAATTGCGGGCTTTAAAGCACAAGGTTGTGAATTGTTTTAGAAATGAGAAAGGAGAAAGCAATACAGATTGAATAATGATAGATATTCAGATGATAATAAAGTTCATGATACTCAACGTTTAAAGGAGTTGCAAGCATTACCTTTAGAAAGAAAAGTTCTAATAACTCAAAGTCGTATTCTTGAATGGTACAATTATTGGAATGGACAAGTGTATGTCTCATTTTCGGGTGGGAAGGACAGTACAGTTCTTTTACATATTGTAAGAAATTTGTTTCCTGATGTTGAAGCTGTGTTTGTTGATACAGGTCTTGAATATCCTGAACTTAGAGCATTTGTCAAGACGTTTGATAACGTTACTTGCTTGAAACCAAAAATGAATTTTCGGCAAGTAATAGATACATATGGTTATCCGCTGATTAGTAAAGAAGTAGCAAAAGTTATTTATGATGCAAGATCTGCAATTAGAAAAGGTAATTCAAATTCATATGCTGTAAAGCAGCTTGAAGGTAAGTGCATTAACCCAAATACAGGTGAAAAATCTTTGTATAATAAATCAAAGTATAAATATTTACTTGATGCACCATTTCTTATTTCACATAGGTGCTGTGATGTCATGAAAAAGCAAACAGTTCATTTATATGAAAAAAAGTCTGGAAATAAACCTATTATAGCAACTATGGCAAGTGAAAGTAGGATAAGACGTACTCAATGGATTGCTAATGGGTGTAACGCATTCACCGAAACAAATCCGTCCTCTAAACCAATATCATTTTGGACTGAAAATGATATTCTTGAATACATAATTAAAAATGATTTACAAATAGCCCCTGTATATGGAGAAGTTGTAAAAACCAATGAGAGGGGGTACACAACAACAGGAGAGAAAAGAACAGGTTGTATGTTTTGTGGATTTGGCTGTCATCTCGAGAAAAGTCCTAACCGATTTGAACGTATGAAAAGTACCCACCCTCAAATATGGGATTATTGTATTAGACCAAAAGATCAAGGTGGCTTGGGTATGGGAGATGTCCTTGATTTTATACACGTTCCGTATGGAAAAGAAAAACGTTAATAATAAAGTGACAGAAAGGGAGTACATTAAATGGCTAATCAAGAATTTAAAAAAGATGCTGATAATTTTAAGCAGACAATTACTATTGAAACCGAAAGAAAGACTGGCGAAACTATCATAAGAATATCCAATCCAAAATTTACAACCGATGAGCCTACAGTAAGAGGTACAATCATTGGTGATATAACGAATAAATCAAGTGAACCAAAGATAACAGATGAGCAGAGAACTGTTTTGGAAGGGCTTTATTTACTTGGTTACAGATACTTGGCGTGTGATGATAATGGCGAAGTGTTTGTGTACAATCTATTGCCCATTAAAAAGAGTTGTAGATGGGATTTGACAAACCAGAAGCGGACAATAATTCTTATATGATATTTGTTAATAGTATGTCAGATATTTTAAACAATCTTTGCTCTTGGGAAGATGAAAAACCAATCTCGATTGAGTGGTTGCTAGGCAAAGAAGATAAGAATGAGTAATATAAAAGTTTTCTTTTATTGAGAGAAGGTGAAACCAATATATAAATGTATTTGTGATGTATGCAGAAGTAATGAAGCCGATCAGCATTTTAAGGTTAAAAAACTTAGTGGAGTTTGGACTTGGAAAGGTCGTTATGAAGCATCTGAATGGACTGAACTTGATATTTGCAATCAATGTTACGAAAAGTTTATTGGAGTAATACACGAAAGAGAAGATAGGGAAAGAATGATGGAAGCGTTTATCGGAAAACCGCACAAAGAAAACAACGACAAATAAAAATTTAGTTTTATTTATAGAAAGAGGTAGAATATGATAACGAAAGAGGAGTTTGAAAAGGCGGTGGAGTACTGTGTTAGTGGCACTACAGATTGTGACGGCTGTCCGCTTTGTGCCAGCGATAAGTACCGTATGTGCAGTGCTTATCTTGCTGAATACATAACGAATAATGAGCTTAAACCTGTAATAAAAAATATACCTTCGGCAGAAAGCAACACTAACACTATTTATGAAAACGCTAAAATAACTGATGTATCACTGGGAATAGGCGACCATTGTTGCCTTACCTTTTCTATAACTCTTAGAGGCTCAGGCTGGGGAGCTAGTTTTGGCGGTTATAACTTAGCTTTTTTCAACGGAACATCGTTTAAAGGTTCTGAAAAGGGACTTGAAGCTCTTGCGAGAATTATGTATGTTGTAGGCGTTTCAAAATGGGAAGATATAAAAGGTCGTTATGTTAGAGTAAAACAGGAAGATAGATTAGTTGTCGGAATAGGAAATATCATTAAAGATAAATGGTTTGAACCGAGAGAGTTCTTTAAGGAGGTTGAAAATGAGTAGAAAATTCACTGATGAGGAAGTCGTAGAGGCGGCACTTTGCTGCACAGCAAAGAGTTGCGACACCTGCCCGTTTATAGTTTTAGGAGAAGGATTTGAAAAATGTATCATAAAATTTTCAGAATACATAGCAAACAACACAAAAAACGAGCCTGTACCTACCGCAGACGTGCAGGAGGTCAAGCATGGAACATGGGAGAATACAAACACACCTAATCAGCTTAGATGCAGTAATTGTGAAATCATTCACTTTATAGCTCAGTATCCACATGGTGAGATAAATTACTGCCCTAACTGCGGAACTAGAATGGACGGTGACAGCTTGTGAAAATAACAAGGTTGTCGGAAAATCAGAAGTTTGTTTTCAGATGGTGGACGGCACGGGAGCTTAGTGATTACGACGGGATAATCTGTGACGGTGCGGTCAGATCGGGCAAGACCTTTTGTTTATCGGCGTCTTTTATGACATGGGCGATGACTAACTTTGACGAGTGCATTTTTGGGCTATGCTCAAAAACTATCGTGTCGCTGAAAAGGAATATCCTGCCTGCACTCAGAGAGTATATGAAAGCCATGGGCATGACGGCTGTGGAGGCCACCTCAAAGAACTATATGGACGTGAGCTTTTGCGGCAGGAAAAACAGGTTTTACTACTTTGGCGGCAGGGACGAAGGCTCGCCCTCACTTATCCAGGGCGTGACCCTTGCGGGGGTGCTTCTTGACGAGGCGGCACTTATGCCCAGAAGCTTTATAGAGCAGGCTGTGGCAAGGTGTTCGGTGGCGGGGAGCAAGCTGTGGTTCAACTGCAATCCTGACAATCCTTACCACTGGTTCAAGAAAGAGTGGATAGACAAGGCGGAGGAAAAACGGCTTATCTACAGACATTTTGTGCTGGAGGACAATCCGACCCTTGACCGGGCGGTGATAGAACGCTATCACAGGATATATACGGGGACGTTTTACGAGCGTTTTGTGCTTGGAAAATGGCATTGAAAGTTTGGCAACAAGGAGAGACGGCAATGCGTGAAATACTTTTTAGAGGAAAACGTGTAGATAATGGCGAATGGGTTCAGGGCTATTCCTGCCGCTATGGTTGGATAGGAAAAGAAAAAGACTATATCATTCCCGATTATGCAAGTACATTATATGCAGCCGAAGTTGACCCTGAGACAGTTGGACAGTACACAGGTCTGACAGACAAGAACGGCAACAAGATTTTTGAGGGTGATATAGTTTGGGATAATTGTGAGGAAGAACGAGGCGTTGTACAGTGGTATAATGATATGGCAAAATTTATCATAACCTATTCTACATTCACAGTTGATTTTGACAACGTTTATGGCGAAGAACTACAAATTGTCGGAAACGTTTATGACAATGCCGAACTAATAAAGGAGAAACAATAATGAATATAAATTTATTGCAAGAAACAGTAGAAACACTTGAACAGAATGGTAAATCACTTGCCGATGTAGAATGGGTAGGAATTAAGAACAACAGTTATTACACTTGGGAGGAGTTTGAGGAACAAGCTAAATGCGTTGAGTATGATGCAGATTATGGCTTTGAAGAGATTGATAGACGTTTAGTTGTTGTTGGTAAAGATTTCTGGCTTGAACGTTATGAATATGACGGTTCGGAATGGTGGGAATTTAAGACATTGCCGACAAAACCAATTTTAAAAGTTGATAAACTACCAATCCTTAACGAATGGTAAAAAAATACATTTTCTAAAACAACGTAAATACACACTTTTAGACACTTAAAATTTGAATAAAAGAGAAATTTTATTAAGGAGATGATACTAATAAAACAAGAATATATAAAATCGCCACTTAATTATGTGGGTGGCAAATACAAGCTTCTACCACAGATATTACCATTGTTCCCAAAAAACATTGATACTTGCATTGACTTATTTGGCGGTGGGTTTAATGTTGGAATCAATGTTCCTGCGAAAGAGGTTATTTATAATGACTTGAATTTGCCTGTAGTGCAAATACTTGAATACATACATAGAAATGAAACCGATGAAATTCTTGGCGAAATAGATAAGATAATCAAGCAATATGACTTATCAAAGATTAATAGGGATGGGTATTTGAGACTCCGCAACTATTTTAACGAGTCAGAACCTAAACAATCCGTTATTTTATATGTGCTAATTTGTTACGCCTTTAACAATCAAATTCGTTTTAATTCAAAAGGCGAATTTAATATGCCATTTGGGAAAGACAGAAGTAGCTTTAACCCTACATTAAGAGAAAAGCTTATAGAATTTTCGGAAGCAATCAGCAATAAAGACTGCAAGTTTACCAATGCCGATTTTCGTGAGTTCATCGGCATGACGTTTAATGAGAATGATTTTCTATATTGTGATCCGCCATACTTTAACTCTACGGCAACTTATAATGAAAATGGCGGTTGGACTAATACCGATGAAGAAGATTTGAGAGATATGCTTGCGACGTCAAATGTGAAATGGGCATTATCGAATAATCTAAAAACAAACTTAACATTAAAGGATTGGGCAGAAAATCATGATTATAAAATCCATTATCTAAACACCACTTACGGAAACTGTAATTACCAGAAAAAAGACAAGACAAAAGATATAGAGGTCTTGATTACAAACTATTAAAGAAAGGATAAAAAGGTATGCACTATTGTTTACTTTTAGTCACTAAAGAAATACCTTCAGAAAGTAGAATATCTAAAATTTTACAGCCTTATGACGAAGAAAACTTAGAATGTAATAAAAATAATGAAGTAATCTCTTTTCCTATATTCACATATGATTGGTGGGAAATTGGCGGCAGATATTCAGGTAAACTGAAATTAAAAATTGATAATAATGATGAGAAATATGATTGGGAATATATTTCAGACAGAAATAAGAAATTGTTCCACTCAAAACTTTTAACAGATTTGCAAAAATCTAAGAAGATTTTGTTTGAAAATATTTATTATCGTTCAATGGGTTCAAGAGATGGTTTTCTATATGTGGACGGAGCAAGAATAGATGATTTACTTAATTTTAACGAGATAGATTGTTTTGTTTGCATTGACTTTGATGAGAATGTTATTGCTCGTGAAACTTGGAACGGACACGCATTTGTAAAAGACGAAGATTTCGACAAAAAGCTTGCTGAAATAAAAGCGAAAAGCAAAGGTATGTTTGCTACAATTTTAGATATTCATAACTAATTTAGTTTATTTAAAAGGAACTGTATCTTGAAATGGGGTTAAAGAACATAAATGATTTCAAAGAAAATTCTTAACGCTCTTACGAAAGAGCAACTAATATTCCTAATAAATCAATATCAGCATATGGAATTTCTTATCTCAGAAGTCTGTGTCAATGAGAGCAAGCAGCATATTCCGTCTGAACAGGCGATAGAAGAGATAAGAAAAGAACTTCGCAACTGTAATCTCCCCTTTTGTACATCTACAGAAGAATTTATATCACTTTTAGATTATAAAATGGGCAAAATTACACTTGACGAATACAAAGAAAGAATTGGAATTGGCTGAAAGGAGACAGAATGAAACTTCTGGAAAGTATAAAACTTGCAATGCAAGTTTTCCCAAATAGCTTTATTAATCGAAATAACGAGGTTATTCTTATTCCAAAATTCAATGTCTATATTTAGCTTGACGATGTGGAAACAAATGAAGATTTCAAAGTAAAACTTTGTGAGTGGCTAAGTCGAGATTGCTCTTGTGCGTTAAGATATTCACAAGACAAAAGGCTTATAAGATATTGGCAAGACAATACTAATGCTTTCAATAAAATTTGTGGAACTAATTTTACAATGGAGCAAATGAGTTATATCTATACATATTTGGGTAATGGCGTAAAACATAATCTTACAAAACAGTTTGTAAGAAACGGATTTGACCTTTTTGTTATAGAGAAATTCGTTATAACAAGATAACTACAGGAAGGAAATAATTAAATGAATAAATCTAGCGACAAAATTGTTAAATTAAGGAGAGTACAAAATAACGGTCTTGAAATAGAAAAACTTAAATTGGAAATTGAGAAATTGAAAAAAAAATATTCAAAATTGAATAAAAAGATTAAGAAAATGAATAAGAAAATTAAGAAAGTTGTACTATTGAATAATTCAACATATGTTTACGGAGATGAAAGTGATGGAACAAAACTATCACTATAAAAACTTGGTAAGAAAGGTGTGTAGAAAATGGCGTGCTACAAGGCTATTGAAGAAGCAGTAAAGAATGGTAGACCAATCCCTGACGATGCTATTGATTTGCCAAAACATTATGATGATAAAGCGGAGTCTTGCTCTTTAAACGGTATAAGTTGGGAAACTCTTATTAATGCAGATTATGAACATTGTTTGGGCAGAATTAATTATTTACAGAAATACATTTCATCTTTGGAACAAAGAGTTGAACTTTTGGACGCTCAAATTGCACTACTAGAAGCAAAAGGGTTAATGAGGAAACATTAATGAAAGAAATTAAAGTGGCGAAGTATTCTAAACAATGGTGTAAAACACGAATGACAACATCAGCGATTGCTAGTATTATCTCTTTCTGTGTCACTGTTCTGACAACACCAATTATGGTACATTTCTATGACGAATACGGCTTACATCATGTCAAAACTATAGTAAGTATAATAGTGATTTCAACCTTTTTTGCAACATGGCTATATTGCTATGCAAAGGCTATGCAGTTTGAGTATTATGAGAACTATATATACAACCATACCAAGAAGATTAAGCGTAAGCAAGATAGAAAATATAGAAAATGGCTGATGTAAAAGTTGGGAGATAAACAAAATGGATTGTAATATTCAAAATATAAAATGTGAAATCTGCGGTCGAGTGTTTCACAAAGTCTGCCATGCAGAGCCATATGAGAAAGTCTGTGATAATAGCGAATGTTTTCATAAAAAATTTTGGCTTGAAATTATAAAAGAAAAGGACGAACACGTTATTATTAATGGCATTTGTTATTACTTAGATAGAACCCATCCAATGAGTGATAGTCCTTTTAGGGGATATGGTGGCAGAGGAATTAAAATTAAATTACATACAGGTGAAATTATCGTAACAAATAATTTATGGCACAATGGTGAAGTACCTAAAGAATTTCGAGATAGACTACCTGATAATGCAGAGTTTATATAATTGTAATAGGAGTTAATTGATGAAAAATGGAGGTAACAAATGTTTGTAACCAAATTGGGTGAAAATTTTATTGAGGGCATAACACTATTTAAAGGGCAATGTAAAGCTTGCAATTCTGAGTTTTATTTTGAGGAAAAAGAAGCCAAAGAATTGTATGGAAAAGGTGAAATCGGTCACTCAGAAGAAGAAATGCTTCGAGTTTCAATGGGCGAGCCTTATTACAGATATGAGTTTGGAAAATACCCTCCTTATAAAGTGCCAATTCTTATAACACGTTGTCCTTGCTGTGACGAACTTGTTAAACTAGACCAAGTAACGTGTACACACGAAACATATGCTGAATTGAAAAATAAGCATAGAATTACATTAGAACATCTTGCGGAATATAACGGAATATATCCTTTGAATTTTAAGTGTCCTAATAGTAGGTTGTCTGTTGATATGAAAAATAGGATTGAAAAGTCAAAAGCATTAGTAAAAGCATTAGCTAGATCGTGAAAAAGTTGAAAGCAACTAAAATATAAAACCAACATTTTATTAAGAAAATAAGAGATAAAAACAAAACGGAACGCTCAGATTAGCTACCTGAGTGAATATGATAATTGCAATTATCTTCCAATAAAAACAAATTAGAGGATTTGCAAGATTGTGAACCTAATTACATATTTGGAAAGCTGTTTGAGGTTGATACTGAAACTAGAAAGGAAATAGAATGTTAAATAATGCTTGGAATACTCTCTTGAAATGTACATGGGTGGCTTGCTTTGACACTCATAACTTTCAGGAAGGAAAAGTATACGAAGTAAAAAATGGCAGACTAATAGACGGTCATGGTAGAAAAAGTTGTAATACATATGATAATGTTTACGATATTAATGACAGTTTTTATGCCAGATTTAAAGAAGTGAAGGGGTGAATAAAAACATGGCAAGTGAGATACGAAATGATTGTGTGGGTTGTACTGCTCTCGGACTTCCCTGCCGTCATTGTTACATGGGTCGAGATTATCGTGTTTTAATATGTGACAAATGTGGAACTGAGGTTGATATGCTTTATATTATTGACAATGACTCGGAAGAACTTTGCCAAGAATGTGCCAAAGAAAAGGCTATTGAATATTTGTCAAATCATAATGTGGACGTTGACGATTTGTGCGAATACAACGATATTCCTTGCGAAAAAATGAACGGAGAAGATTATTATAACAAATATTGCTATTGTGACGATGAGGAATAAATACATATGAATAAAAAGAAAGACGAGGCAACAAAGCAAATAATGCAACTTATAGTTGCTATTTGCGTAATAGTTATCGGTTTTGGAGTTGTAAAAGTTATTGGGATTAACGAAGATTACAAGCACAATTTTGAAAGAAACAAAGCCGAAAATTCAACAGTTAATACGATTACCACTACCACAAGCACTATAACTAAAAATACAACAACTAGATCGGTAGAAAATAAAAAAAATACAGTAAAAACAAATACTAAATCTACTACAACCACCAAAGAAACAAGAGCTACAAAGCCGTATAGCCATAAAGTAACCGAAACTACAACGATAGTTACTAAGTCTGAAGCAGAGCCAGAAATAGAACTTATTTCTTACGATATTCCAACAGGTGATACTTCATTTCACGGCTATATGGATTATGCTTGTATTACGGACATCAATTCTCTGCAATATCAGTTACAACTAAATTGTTGGACGGATAGTCAGGGAATACGCAGACAAGGTGACGATGTTTGTATTGCTTTAGGAAGTTATTATGGTACAGAAATAGGTACACGCTATCTAATTACAACCGACACAGGTAATTCATTCACCGCTGTTTTAGCCGATTGTAAAGCTGATATTCATACTGACTATAATAATCAGTATCGAGATACAGGCAATGGCTTTAGGAACGTGGTTGAATTTATAGTTGATACATATGCACTTGACCCTGATGTTATGAGCAGTGGTAACATTGGTACTTATGACAATTATTCTGGTAATATTGTATCAATTCAGAAACTCAGTTAGAAAAGAGGTGAATTTAAAAATTGGCATACGACAAGAAAGCAGGAAAAAGAAAGCGTTTAGCTAGAGAGGAGGAAAACAGACAGCTAAAACGCTACAAGTCAGAGTGTAGAGAACTAGATACATATTTTATGAGCGAGGACGAACTCATTCAAGCCAAAGAAAGACAGAGGATAACAAAAGCTAAAAATAAAGCAATCGTACAAAGGGCTTATATGATTGCTATGGCAACAAATTAAACGAGCGAGAAAGGACAGATGAAAATGGTAATGGAGTATACAGCATATAAAATTAGATTTAGTACAGTAAAAGAGGTACAAAAATTTATTAGGCTTGCAAATATGGTTGATTATAACATAGACCTAAAACAGAGTCATTATTGCGTAAGTGCAAGTAGTATAGTGGGCATATTCGCACTTGACCTTGAAAACGAAGTAATAATGTTTGTACCGACAGAACATGAAAAGAACGCTGAAAAAATGTTTGCAGAATTTATTATAAGGTAGAGGAAAAGACGATGATTAAGATTGAAAATATTGAAGTAATGGGCTGGAAGGCAGCAATAAGAGGTATGCGTAATCCTATGAACTCTTGGGGAAAGAGCGATAGCGGATGGCACTTGATAGGAAAGCCGGGGACTAATCAAGCAGTTGCCAATGATAAATATTTAAGAGAAAAATATTGCATTGGTGACAATGACCTCAATCTTATGAAGAGACTTGCTAAAGCAGGAACAGATCATCGCAAATTTATGCGTATGATTGTTGTGTACGTTGATATTATAGCACCTCTGTACTGGTGGAAAGAATTTGACACATATAAAGTTGGTACGGTTGCAAACTCTTGCAGTACCATGCATAAAATTGCCGAGAAAGAGTTTACTGAAAACGATTTTTCATTTGAGAATGTTGTGAGTGATGTAGCCACAATTGACTTCTTTTTAGGAAGACTTAATTATGCAAGAGATAGATATCTTGAAACTAAAGATAAAAAATATTGGTATTCTATGATCCAGCTGCTGCCGAACTCTTATAACCAGCGTCGTACGGTTATGCTGAACTACGAGGTTTTGGCTAATATCTATAAGTCTCGTAAGGAGCATAAGCTTGATGAGTGGAGAGTTTTTTGTGATTGGATTCAAACATTACCACTTTCAGAATTAATAACAGGAGGCACAGATGAGTAAACCACTATTTTGCATTCTTGGAGCTTCGGCAAGTGGCAAATCAACACTTGTAAAAATACTTGAAAATGAATTTAATATGAAACAAATACCATCTTATACGACACGTTCTCCTAGATTTAAAGGAGAAGAAGGTCACACATTTGTTTCAGAAAAAGAATTTAAGGCACTTAATGACATCGTGGCATATAATTATTATCTCAATAATCATTATGGAGTAACGGCAAGTCAGATTGACGATGATACATATAATCTTTATGTTGTAGACCAAACAGGACTTAATGAATTACATAAAAAATATAAAGGTAACAGAGAGATTTATTCTATCTTTATAGATTGCTCGTATATCAATCGATACAAGCGTTTGTTTGGACGTTACCATAAAATGTACAAGAATTTTGATAAAGCACTTAAAGAAACCAGCAAACGTACAGAACAAGATAAGATAGAATTTAAAAACTGCAAATCATCTGTTGATTACGTTATTAATAATGATGAAAACATAAACACAGCTTATGAAAATCTAAAAAATTATGTGAAAAGAATTATAGCTAAGCAGGAGGGAGATAATGATACCGAAACCGAACATAATTAACAGAGAACATTATAATAGCATTGTTTACTTATCTCACCCATATGGTGGTAAGCAAGAAAATTTAAGTAAAATAAATGAGTGCCAAAGGTTGTTGACTATAATGCACCCTGAGAATTTATATCTTAATCCCATTGCAATGTTTGGTAGCCTTTACGATTGTACCACTTATAAGCAAGGGTTGAACATGACTCTGTTGTTACTTGAAGAACTTGCAGATGAAATGATTATTTGTTCAAAGGATTGGCAATTTTCCAAAGGTTGCTGTGCAGAGATCGAATATTGTAACAACAGACATATACCGTATAAAATTTATACTTTGGAGCAAATTAGAGATGAATACAAAAAATACAGAAAGGAACATGATAAAAATGACTAATTTTATTATTGGTGCTTTGGTTGGGCTTGTGCTTGGTTTTCTAATAGCCTATAGAACAGTAACCGAAATGTTGAACGAATTAGACGAGAATAATAAAGAGGAAAATGCCAATGGAACTGAAAGCAAATCTGATAAGACCTAGACCGTGGCGTATTGGTGTGGATTGTGATAATGTCATTAATAATTTAGTAGAGAGCATTATTGATGTTTATAATAAGGACTATAATGATAATTTGTCCGTTGCCAATATAACTACCTATAATATGAGACAGTTCTTTAAAAATGTATCTCAGGACAAATTTTATGACTATTTCACGGATAAGAGGGTATGGGACAACATAAAAGTGCTTGAAAATTGTGTTGCTACATTGAAGAAATACCATGATTTAGGTTGTGAAATCTATATAGTAACAGCTACAGCCCCACAGAATATTTCTAGTAAGGCAGCTTGGTTACAAGAACAACTTCCATTTTTAAATATGTATGATAGTCTCATAGCCATAAAGAACAAACAAATGCTCGGTAGGGATATTGACATTCTAATTGATGATTGCGTAGACAATTTAGTTGGTGGCTATTATCATAAAATTTTATTTGATTATCCATGGAATAGACTTGGGTTTGAGTCATACGAAAACAACGCTCATATGTTACACCAAAGATATCGTTGTAGGAATTGGAATGATATTGATGAGGCAATTAACATAATTATGAAAACTGATATGGGTACAGAAATAGAATTAGACTTAAAGCCAGAGAATATAGGGGATACAGAAAACGAACAAAGAATAGAGTTTGTTGTGAATGATGATAAGGAGCGATAAAATGAAAGTAATAAAAAAGGACGGAACATTAGAAGATTTTGATTATCAAAAAATAATCAATGCCTGTAGCAAATCGGCTAACAGGGCACTAGAAAATCTTTCGGATAAAGATTATGAAAAAATTTGCTCTGCTGTTATGGACTACATAATGGAAGAAGATTTAGAAAATGATTGCATTTCAGTTGAGGCAATACACGCAATAGTCGAACGAACTTTGCTTGACCTTTACCCAAAATCAGGTGAATGTTATAGGCAGTATAGAAATTACAAAAAAGATTTTGTTCATATGATGGACGATGTATATACTAAATCCCAAGGTATTCGTTATATTGGTGACGTTTCAAATGCCAATACTGACTCTACTATGAACAGCACACAGCGTAGTTTGATTTATGGCGAGTTAAATAAAAATCTGTATGACAAATTTTTCTTAAATGTTGAAGAAAGACAGGCAGCGAGAGAGGGCTACATCTATATCCACGACAAGAAAGACAGACTTGATGGTATAAACTGTTGCATTTTCGATATGGCAAATGTTTTGTCTGGCGGTTTTGAAATGGGTAATATTCATTACAACGAACCTAAGACACTTGATGTAGCTTTCGATGTCATAAGCGATGTAACAATGTCAGCGGCTAGTCAACAATACGGAGGATTTACGATACCTAGAGTTGATACTCTTTTAGCTCCATATGCCGAAAAAAGTTATCAGAAATATGTTGATGAATACCTAAGCATATGTGATAACGGTAATAAGAATAAAGCTGACGAATATGCAACCAGAAAAGTCTATCGAGATTTTGAGCAGGGTTTTCAATCATGGGAAATGGCATTTAATTCTGTAGGATCGTCAAGAGGCGATTATCCTTTCATCGCTATTAGTTTCGGCATAGGTACAAACAGGTGGGAAACCATGGCAAGCGAGGTGGCATTAAAAACACGAATGGGCGGACAAGGAAAAGAGGGCTTTAAAAGACCTGTACTATTTCCAAAGCTGACGTTTTTGTACGATGAAAATTTACATGGTAAAGGTAAAAAGTTAGAATGGCTTTTTGATGTTGCCATTGATTGTAGCAGTAAAGCGATGTATCCAGATTTTTTGTCCTTGACAGGAGACGGTTATATTCCTGAGATGTATAAGAAGTACGGAAAAGTCGTCAGTTTGATGGGTTAAAAATTACACTACGGCTCATCTAAAACTTCGTAAACCTACAAATGTAGGGTGTACAATTCACGTTTTAGGAATTATAGGAAATGATAATTAGGAATTGTGCTAACAGGGAACTAAAAAAATCCTGTGCGAAATTCAAAATAACTAAATAATTTACATAAACCGACAAAAAGGAGAGGACAAAACGAAGGAATATAAAGAATATGACGGTTTCTTAGTGGACGAAGAACTGAACATATACAGCAAAAGAACTATGCGTAAATTAAAACCATATCTCGGTACAGATGGATATTTGCAAGTTCAATATAGAATGGAGAATCATAAACAACACCATAATAGAGTTCATGTGATTATAGCACATTGTTTTATTCCAAACCCTAATAATTATAAATACATAAATCATATTGATAGCAATAAAACCAACAACAATATTGATAATTTGGAATGGTGTACTAATTCATATAATGTTCTGCATGGTTGGCACAGTGGAAACAGGATTCACAAAAATAGAACAAAGGTGTTTGTATTTGATTTTGACAACAATATTGTTGATAGTTTTTCATCAATTAGAGAATGTGGTAGAGTATTGAACTTAGATAGACATAAAATAGCAAGAGTTTTAAAAGGGGAACTTCCCAAAAATTATTTAGGTTATTATTTTAGTTATTTTGATAATCGTCAAGAGACTATCGAAAACATAGCATAAGTGAAAGACTTGTGTGAAGAAGTGAATAGAGTACACATAAGGTGCGACTCTTTATGTGGAACAGCGAAGTACACAACATTTGGTAACAGAATGTTGTGTAAAGATATAGTCCAATGGCATTATGCCATTGTGTAGAGCTTCGTTGTCACCTTGGTTTGTAAGGGGCGGCATGAAACCAAAAGACGAAAATGATTACCCTGTCTTTGAGGGTAGATTTAATCTTGGTGCAATATCATTACATTTGCCGATGATATTAGCAAAGGCAAGGCAGGAGAATAAAGATTTTTATGAAGTTCTTGATTATTACCTCGAACTTATAAGAAATCTGCACAAAAGAACATATGAATTTTTAGGAGAGAAAAAGGCATCAACAAATCCAATGGGATTTACTCAAGGTGGTTTTCTTGGTGGTAATCTCAACCCTAATGATAAAATAAAACCAATACTTCCAGCTATGACTATGAGTTTTGGTATCACTGCTTTAAACGAATTACAGCATTTGTATAATGGTAAGTCACTTGTAGAAGATAGTGATTTTGCCTATGAAGTAATGCAATACATAAATGACAAGACAAATGAATTTAAAGAACAAGACCATATACTATACGCAATTTACGGCACTCCTGCTGAGAGCCTGTGTGGGCTTCAAGTTGAACAATTCCGCAAGAAGTATGGTATCATAGAGGGCGTATCAGACAGACCATACGTTTCCAACTCATTCCATTGTGGCGTATGGGAACATATTACCCCAGTTCAGAAACAAGATACTGAAAAGCGTTTTTGGAATTTGTTCAATGGTGGAAAGATACAGTATTGTCGTTATCCTATATCGTATAATAAGGAAGCTATAAAAACACTTGTAAGACGTGCTATGGATTACGGATTTTATGAGGGTATAAATTTAGCATTATCATATTGTGAGGATTGTGGTTACGAACAACTAGAAATGGATAAATGCCCGAAGTGTGGGTCGGAAAATATAACTCAGATTGATCGAATGAATGGCTATTTAGGCTTTACTAGAATACATGGTAAAAGTAGATATAATGCCGCAAAGGTTGCAGAGATAAAGGATAGGGTGAGTATGTAATGAACTATCATAATATAACCAAAGATGATATGTTAAATGGTGACGGGCTTAGAACTGTCCTTTGGGTATCAGGCTGTAGTCACCGTTGTCAAAACTGTCAAAACCCACAAACTTGGGACAAAGACAATGGTATACCATTTGATTTAGATACTTTCTTTGAAATATGTGATTATTTAGACAAACCATATATTTCAGGTATCACATTTTCGGGCGGTGATCCTTTACTACCAGATAATCGTGAAATCATACAAGCAATATCTACATTGGTTAAATTTTATCATCCTACAAAAACACAATGGCTGTACACAGGATATAAGTGGGAAGAAATCAAAAACTTACCTATTATGGAATGTCTTGATGTAGTCATTGACGGTCAATACGAAGATGATAAACGTGATATAACATTAAAATGGCGAGGTTCAAGCAATCAGAGGGTCATTGATGTGCAAGAAAGCCTAAAGCAAAACAAAGTAGTATTGTGGTGCGATTAACTACACAAAAATAAAAGGGTTTACATACAAGCAAACCCTTAAACAATTCAAACAAGTCATTAGCCACCATAGAAATTATAATGTGTTCAATATTATGTTTTCTGAATGGTGGCGACTAATGACTCTACTAATTATAACATAAAACAAAAGAAAAGTAAAGGAGATAAGAAATGATAACAACAGTAAAATTTGCAAAGACAAAACCAAACGCAATTATACCAACCAAAAGACTAGAAGATGCAGGCTATGACGTTTATCCTTGTTTTGACGAAGATTACATAATAATAAAACCACATACTACGGCTATAATACCGACAGGCATAGCTTCAGCTTGTGATACAGATTACTGTTTCGTATTACACGAGAGAAGTTCAACAGGCACTAAGGGCATGGCACAGAGGTGTGGAATAATCGACAGTGGCTATCGTGGCGAATGGGGTGTTCCAATTACTAATACAAATGACGTACCAATAATTATTTGCAAGAAAGAGTTTATTGATGCCGTTTGTGATTTTACTAGCATTTCGTTATACCCATATAGAAAATCTGATTACATTTTATATCCATATGAAAAAGCCATTTGTCAGGCTCTTGTGCTTCCTGTTCCAGAAGTTGAGATGGAAGAATATACCTACAAGGAGCTTAAAACCATTCCGTCAGAAAGGGGTACAGGTCGCCTTGGTAGCAGTGGAAAGTAAGATTTGAGGTAGGATAATTAATGAATTGCAAATTTAAAGATTACAATTTATCTAATTTAATGACTATTAAGGAGCTGCAAAATTATCTGCATATCGGTAAAAATAAAGCATACCATCTCGTTAATAATAATGAAGTACCTACAATACGAATAGGCAATAAAACATATGTTGTCGTAGATAGATTACAACGATACATAGATAGAAATATAACACTTTAATAAATAAAAAGGACAGAAAGTTGATTTCTGTCCTTTTCGTCTTATATGTCTATTTCTTTAATGGTTTTAGCCTTTTCTTCTTCAATTAGATGTACATAAGTGTTATAAGTAAAGGCAACACTGGCGTGACCCAATGTTTCACTTATGATCTTAATATCTACTTTTTTACGAATTAAAAGACTGGCATAAGTGTGTCTGAGCGTGTGCAAGCCTTGTGGATTTAAAATATTGGCTCTTTTACAAATGGAACGATATGTTGTTTCCAGAGAGTCAATCGAGCGTTTACTCGTAGTAATAACAAGATAGTCGTTTAAACGAGGTTTACGAGTTAGATACAAATGTTTTAAATACGATTTTGCAGATTTCGTTAAATATACAAAACGATGTGTTTGCGTTTTTGTATCTTCCTGATTGGCAACCTTGCGTTCGTTGTTATCGTCATAATAAGTTACAACATTCTTGTGTATGTTTAAGTAATTTGATTTCAAATTTACATCTTGCCACTGTAATGCCATAAGCTCTCCTGCACGAAGTCCTGTATACATCAATATGACTAAAGCAATACCATTTGTGTATTTATATTGATTATTACTATCTTTTAATGTTGCACAATCAATAAATTTGGCAATTTCCTCGTCAGTAAAAAAGCGAATGGGTTTCCGAGCAAATATCTTTTTTGAAGGTTCAGCCACAAAATCACAAGGATTGTTTGAAATAATGTGTTGATGATAAGCGTATTTTAGACATTGGTTTATTAAAACATATGCTTTATGAATAGTTGAGAAGCTATATCCTCTATAAATTAGCTTGTTTAAAACTTCGTTTTGAATAATTTCGGTTGTTAGTTCATTCATTCGATATTCACCTATATACGGAATGACATGATTATTCAGTGTTCCAAGTTCCCTAGTATAGCTTGCTCTTTTCAGACGAATTTTTTTTACTGTGAGCATATAATTATGAAAATACTCACTTACAAGAATATCTCCTGAAGAATTTTTTATTTCGTCTAAAATCATATTATTAGCATGAGTTTTATTATATTTTCGCATTTTGTCTATTACGTCATTTTGATTTGAGCCAACAAAACGTTTTACCTTAACCCTACCATTATCATACTTACCAATGGTAATTTGTCCTATCCACTTTGTACGATTGTTGTCATAATAAACTGAACCTAAATTTTTAATGTGTCTAGTTTTTTTGTTTCCGACATTTGCCATATAATTATCTCCTTTTAGGGTAGTTTGTTATTATAGCATAAATAATCTAAATTGTCAAGCAGAGGAATAGCAATAAGTAATATTTTATAACATAAAAATGCAAAAGACAATCAGTACAAAGCTAAATTGACAATACACACTCAAAATATTTTTACACACTTTTACACACTTTTATAATGACAACTGCATTAAAACCTCGTATTTACGCAATTTTATTAAATATACCAAAGGGACTTAAAATCCCTCGGGGTAAAACCCGTACCGGTTCAAGTCCGGTTAGCGGCACCAGAATAAAAGCTCTTAGGTCGTCTTGCGATCTAAGAGCTTTTTTAGGTTACTTATCTACAAATTTTTTTCGGAATCAAGATCAACTTTTAGTGCTTCAAGCATTTCAATATGCTTGTCTGACATCTGTCCATTCTTGTATTTTTTCTTCTGAGAATTGAGCCATACTGCAATGCTGTTTTCTGATCCTTTTATTTTTCTTGTGAGAGGCATTCTCCCATTTTCCGCAATGAAAGATCTCAATTCTTCGTATCTTGTCAGCCACTGTTTTTCAAATCTGTCATTTACTTGTGGCTCTATGCCTATCTTTTTGAGCTTTTCTATTTGTTCAGACGTTCTTGATGTGCTATCTTTTCCATTTACTATCTTTTGTTCGCCATTGACCCAATTACACAGCTCACTGCCGTCAACAATAATACCCTTTTTGACGCTTGCACCAACGCCATGCTCATCAAAATATCTCACTGCTTCTTCATACATTATATCCCAATGTGATATCAAATTATCAAGAACAGTTTTAGGGTCAAGTTCATTGAACATTTCTACTCTTTCATCACTGAATACTCCATTTTGGATAAAATTTTTCTGCTGACGTATCCAATCAATGATTTTTATCCCTTTGTATTCTGCCTTAGGGTCGAGTTTTTCGCCTTTATGCAGTTCAAGATATTCCTTTACTATCTCGTATTTAGCAAGCCATTTTGTCATATTTGCCTTATATATCCCTGACTTTTCGGCTTTAAAAGGATAACCAATATCGTCAAATTTTTTCATTTGTTCTTTGGTAAGCTCGCCTTTTTTATATGCTCTTTTTTGTCTGGCAAACCACAAGGATAGATCTGTACCGTCATAGGCAGTATATTTTTCCGGGAGCCGTTTTGTATCGTTTTTTTCAAAATAAGCCTTTAATTCTTCATAGCGATACTCCCACTCATCTTTAGCGTCAAGAGGAAATCTCAGCTTTCTGAATCTCTCCACATATTTTTTTGCAAGCTCGCCACGTCTGTATCGTACTCTGCAATTGGATATCCAGTTTCCTAGTCGATATCCGTCGTCGCACACAGTTATTGCCCTTATTTTATATATTCCTTTTTCAGATATAAATTTCTCAAGATGCTGAAAACCCTTTTCATAAAGACTAGCATTCTCCATCTCAGACAAATTGTTCCACTCTATCCCGAGTTTATCCAATAATTCTATCCTATCCTGTGAAAGAACGCCTTCTCTTTTCTGCACACGCTGTTTGTATATCCATATGCCAAGCTGAAATTCATGATATACAGCGTTCTGAGGCACGCTTATGTTTCCATATTCTTCGTAATATTGTTTTGCAAGCGAATATCTTTCATTCCATATATGTTCATGATATGAGATATCTGAAAGGAGTCCTATTGCCTTAAGCTTTTCTATCTGTTTCTCTGACAATCTTCCCTCTTTGGCATACTTTTTTTGTCTGCTTATCCATGTTTTTATACTTGCACTGCTAACAGTTAAGTCATCAGAAATATCTGTGTTTCCGTGTTCATCATAATATTTTTTCAGCAGTAAATACCTTTCTTCCCAACGTGAAGAAGTTGCATCAAAAACAAAGTTTATACTTTTCAGCTTTTCAATGCGAGCGTCTGAAAGTTTGCCATCTTTATACAAAATACGCTGTCTTTCCACCCATGTGTCTAAACAAGCACCATTTTTGGTTTTATATGAAACAGGAATGTTGAAATTGTTGTTATCCTTATAGTATTCTGTAAGTTCACGAAACATATCATTCCATTTTCTGTTGTTTCTATCGTCCCAGCTCATTCCGAGTTTATCAAGGCGAGATATTTGCTCGGCTGTCAGAGAACGTGAACCTGTCCGTCTTGATTTTCGCATACTGTCGAGCCAAACTCCAAGACATATTCCCTCACTGTCTACATACTTTGCAGGAACGTCCAGGTCACCATTTTCACGATGATATCTAACGGCGGCCTCATAGTTTTCTTCCCAGAGATAATCAGGCACGTCCCATACCATTCCTATCTCATCAAGCCTTGCGGATCTTTCCTCACTAAAGCCCCATTTTCTGATACCATTTTTCTTTGCCATTCGCTGGGTGACTAACCACTGGCCAATGTTTATTCCATTTTCATTTACATATGAATATGGTGCTAAAAGATTGCCGTTCTCCTCATAATACTTTTTAGCGGCTTCATAATATCTTTCCCATGACAATTCTCCTATTGACTGCCAGCGCATACCGATAGCGTTAAGTGCGTCTATCTGCATCTGCGTAAGAGGTTTTCCATTATGAGTTCCTCTGTAAAGTCCTCTTTGTGTATTTATCCACAAGCCAAGGCTGTAGCCGTCCTCTGTAAAATATGTCGCAGGTATTTCAAGGTCGCCGTTTTTTTCATAATAAGCTTTTGCCTTTTCATACATGATGTCCCACGAAGCTGAAAGGGACTCCTCAAGCTTATCGAAAAGCTTTTTGCAGTCTTCAACTTTGTCAATAAGTTCAAAGTTATCATTTACTACCATGCCCTCGCTATCATGAGAACGATAATAACGAACAGCAACTTTCATTTCTTCTTTGATAGAATCTATGCTGTAAAGATTTTCAATGTTATTGACAATATCGAAAATAACAGGCCTTTGTGACTTCCCTGCACTTAGCGCACGTCCGATCTGCTGTTTATAGATAATTGGAGAGATAGTCGGACGCAGAAGAATAACACCTGAAACATCATCAACGTGAACGCCCTCGTTAAGCATATCTATGCAGTAGAGCAATTTAAGGTGGTCAGAATTATCCACCTTAAATTCATGAAAAGCCTTGCTCGTTTCAGGATCATTGGAATAAGCTTCATAAATATGAGGCCTTTTATCCACCTTATGAAACCATTCGTCAGCCTTGTCTATCATATCGTCCATATGCTCACGATTTGCACAGAAAACGATATATTTTCCTGCTCTGTTTTCCATATGCTTATCAAAAATATCATCAAGCTTTTCTGCTTTATCTAACGCCCTGCGAAGTGCTTCAAGATATTCCTCCGCCTTATCACGCATAGACTTATATCTTGCATTTTTTACTCTTTTTTCATATTCGTCAAGATCCTTCTGATATGAAAATATCGAAAGAATATATTTAGGCGGATCAAGGATACCACGAACGATAGCGTCGCCCAAAGTCATTTCACTTGCGATATTTCCGTCAAAAAGCTCGTCTGTCATATCACGCTGGTTATCAAGATAACGTATTGCTGTGGCAGACAGACCTAACAGCGGTGTATCTGGATACATTTCAAGCAATTTCTGAACGCCCATGCCCCAATATTCCGCACCGCATCTGTGAAATTCATCGAGTATTATGTAATCAGGTTTTATCTCCGAAAAATTCTCGTCAGATAAAAGCATAAGCTTGGCATAAGTATAAAATTTCACATTATGCGGCTCATATCCACCGCTTGCCTCTTTTAAATTTTCAAGCTGCGTCTGATAAATATATCTTGACGGAGAAAGCCAACATATTATCTTATCGGAGTTATCATAGCAGAGTTTAAAACCGATGAAACTTTTTCCTGTTCCGGTAGGGTGAACTACGGCGGCTTTATTTCGTTCAGCAAGCATTGACACCACAGCTTTATAGGCTTCTTCATTATGTCTGAACAACTCTAATGCCACGTTATTCCCTCCTACTAAAACACATCATTTGGAGCAAGCAACGGGAATCGAACCCGCATCCCAAGCTTGGGAAGCTTGTATACTGACCATTGTACTATGCTTGCAAAAAGGCAATACTAAAATATATTGCCTTAAAGCAAAGCCCATTCACCACGGACTTTGCTCATTCTTGTATTTTTTATTGTATCTCATCTTTAAACGCCAAGATGTGAACCCCACGAAAGCCCCAAGAGTATTGTTGAAAACATCGTCAAATTCACAAAGCCCCCTGCCTGTGATATACTGCGTTATCTCAATACCTGCTGAAAAGGCAAGGGACATAAGAAAAACTTTTTTGAACTTTGTGACGTTTAAAAGATATGGCAGCAGAACACCCAAGGGGATAAACATTGCAATGTTTCCGAAAATCTGTATCAGCCAAAAATCACGCAGATACTTGATGCTTATGTTCTCCAAAAGGTTTCGCACCTCCCAGAAGGGCATAAGTTCCGCCTGACGTTCTCCCCACTGTCGGTCTAAAAGCGTGAGCCAGAGGACGGCAAAGATGTACACTGCAAACAGCGATGTAAGTATTTTTCTCTTTTTACTCCACCGTAACGCTCTTTGCAAGATTTCTCGGCTTATCAACGTCATAGCCCTTTCCTACTGATACATAATATGACAAAAGCTGAAGCGGTACTACTGAAAGGCTTGCCGCAAAAAGGTTATCTATCCTTGGAGTGTAAACTGTGAAGTCAGCAACGTCCTCCATTGCATAATTCCCATAGGTAGTAAGTCCGAAAAGCTTTGCTCCACGGCTCTTTACCTCGACCATATTGCTTATGGTCTTTTCATAAAGTGCAGACTGAGTTACCACGCTGAACACGACAGTTCCGTCCTCGATAAGGCTGATAGGACCATGTTTAAGCTCGCCTGCCGCATATGCTTCGGAATGGATATAGCTTATTTCTTTGAGTTTCAGGCTTCCCTCCATACCTACTGCATAGTCGATACCTCTGCCGATAAAGAATGCGTCCTTTATATTCACTA
>ERZ791906.97-NODE-97-length-134952-cov-26.173429_pt1 | contig 134952 bp, 129 predicted proteins | sample MGYA00510146_ERZ791906 | MGnify/ENA primary metagenome ERZ791906 (study PRJEB30046, sample SAMN00792096) | human gut metagenome | study: EMG produced TPA metagenomics assembly of the A metagenome-wide association study of gut microbiota in type 2... | reverse complement strand
CCCCTCATGAATGAGGGGTTAGGGGAGTTGAGAGTGTCGCAGACACTTTTTTATTCTTTATCTTTGGCGATCGGCAGAGTGAAAATAAACTCTGTGCCAACGCCCTCTGTACTGATACAGTTGATATTTTCTCCATGAGCCTGAATGATTTCTTTTACAATGGAAAGTCCAAGACCGGTGCCGCGCTTGTCTTTTCCGCGGGAGAGGTCGGTTTTGTAAAATCTTTCCCAGATTTTTTTCAGACTGTCTTTGGGAATACCGATTCCGGTATCCTTGACCGAGACAAATACTTTGTCGTTCTTCTCGGTTGTCTCAATCGTGATCGTGGAATCCTGATGACTGAACTTGATCGCATTGTCAATCAGATTGTAAAGTACCTGTTGGATTTTGCTGAAATCAGCAGTGACAAACAACTGCTCACCGGAGAGAATCAGGTTGAAGCGGATATGTTTGTTGGCACAGATTCCCTCAAAAGTCAGGAGCGTTGTCTTGATCGTCTGGTTGATATCAAAATCCGTCACATCCAGCATAACACCATGAGAACCAAATTTATTTAATTCCAGAAGACTTTTTGTCAGCTTATTTAATCGCTCTGTCTCAAACAGGATGATATTTAAATATTTTTCCTGCATTTCAACCGGGATAGTTCCATCCAACATTGCCTCCACATATCCCTTGATCGAGGTGAGAGGGGATCGGAAATCGTGTGAGACATTGGAGATAAACTTCCGCTGATCTTCCTCCAATGTGTTCAATTCATTTGCCATATAGTTTAAGGATGCGGCGAGATAACCAATCTCATCATTGGAGTGCACATCAATCTTGGCATCAAAGTTTCCTTTGGAATATTCGTCTGCCGCATGGGTGATCTTGCGGATTGGAATATAAACTACATATGTAAATAATGCAAGTACGACAAACGCTGCGGCAAAGATCAGAGCCAGTGTTGTGTATGCGATCGCGGACAGACTGTTTGCAGATGCGGTCAGATACGATTCTGATTTGTGGATGATCACATAGCCACGCACTTTGTAGTTGACAGTGATCGGGGAAAATACACTCAGCATATTTTCCTGAAAATAATCGTAAAAAGTCCCGACACGATAATAGCGGTTGCCGAAGTCTGTCATATCAAAGTCTGGAATCGTTTCTTCTGTAGTCTCTGTGGCAGCAGTATTGATCAGAATCTTTCCGTGTGTATCCACGATCCAGATATCTGCGTTCAGATAAGTGTCCAGGGCACTGAGCTGCTCGTTGATCTCATCTAACGTCATGGAATTGCTGAAATAATTCTGCGCATAACTGGATGAGATCAGGGCAGATTCCCGGTATAAATTCTGAGCCTCTTTTTTTTCAAGGTGCTGGAAGGTGAGGTGGTAAGTGAAGGTCGCAATGATGAGAAAACCAAGCAGGCCAAAAAGCAGATAACCACCTAAAAGCTTTAAGTATAATGTACGTTTCATTTAATCTCTGACCTCAAATTTGTATCCAATTCCCCATACCGTAGCAAGGCTCCAGTTCGCATGGTCTTTAATCTTTTCACGGAGACGTTTTACATGGACATCCACCGTTCTTGTATCACCGATGTATTCATAGCCCCAGATATGGTCTAAGAGCTGTTCTCTGGTGAAAACCTGATTTGGAGAGGAAGCAAGGAAATATAAAAGTTCCAGTTCCTTTGGCGGCATATCCACTGCCTGCCCCATATAAATGACGGAGTAATTCGAAAGATTGATGACCAGATCTTCATATTTGACACATTTCAGATCCGGAATCACTTCCTCGATTTTCACTGGCTGATAACGTCTTAACACAGCTTTGACGCGGGCAACAAGTTCCTTCGAATCGAAAGGTTTCATCATATAATCATCCGCACCGAGTTCAAGACCTAACACTTTGTCAAAAATTTCACCTTTTGCGGAGAGCATAATGATCGGAACATTTGCCTTTGCACGTACCTCACGGCACACCTGATAGCCGTCGATTCCAGGTAACATCAGATCGAGCAAAATAAGGTTCGGATTGTACTGCTCGAATGCGGTCAGTGCCTCCTCCCCATCGTTTACAATCTTTGTGTCAAAGCATTCCTTTGTGAGATAAAGGGAGATCAGCTCTGCAATATTATTATCATCATCAACAATTAAAATTTTCTGTTTCGCTGCCATATATCCTCCTTGTTTGCGAAGCAAATCCTATTTTACAAAGTAAAATTTAACCTCTGTGTGAGGAGAGGATTTAGCCTCCTTGTTATTTAAATTCGGCAATTGTTACACCCGCATCGCCCTCGCCGTATTCGCCAAGGTGATAGGACTTCACATGTTTCTGGCGTTTCAGATAAGTGTGCACGGCATTCCGCAGTGCACCGGTTCCTTTTCCATGTACGATGCGCACGGAGCCTAAATGGGAAAGATAAGCGTCATCGAGATATTTATCCAGTAAAGCAATCGCCTCATCTGAGGTTTTTCCGATGAGGTTGATCTCCGGGGAGATCGTTGCGGATTTGCTCATGCGGATTTTTCCGGCTCCGGTTTTGTTTGCTTTTGCACCGGACATCATCGCGGAATCCTCGTCGATCAGGATCAGGTCATTGATATTGACCAGAGAGCGTAAAATTCCCATCTGGACGTAAAGGTCGCCTTTCGCGTTCGGAAGTGTGTGCACGGTTCCTTTCAGATTCATGCTGATCACTTTTACGGTGTCGCCAATCTGAAGTTTTTTCGGGACTTTGTGGTTTGGAACAGCATTTCTCTTCTGGTCGGCAAGCTTTTTCTGGCTCGCATTCATCTTGTCACGAAGTCGGGTACGCTCTTTTTCCATCTCGCTCATTGGAGCATTTGCTTTGCCATATTTGTTAAAGTTGCGGATTGTCTCATCTGCCACGTCTTTGGCTTCTTTTAAGATGCGGAACGCTTCCTCGTTTGCATCGCGCAGTATCTTGTCGCGGCTTGCATCCAATTTTTCCTGCTTTTGCTCGAGACGCTCTTTTAAGGACTGGATTTCCTGTTTGTAGCGGTTGATCTCAGCCTGTTCTTTTTCGATGGTCACACGGCTTTTTTCGAGATCGGCAAGAAGATCTTCGAAGTTTTCATCGTTTTCACTGATGCGGGTTTTGGCATCTTCGATGAGGTCTTTGCTAAGACCAAGTTTTTCCGAGATCGCAAAGGCGTTACTTTTTCCCGGAATACCGATTAAAAGCCGGTAAGTCGGGCTTAAAGTCTCGACGTTAAATTCACAGCAGGCATTTTCCACGCCCGGGGTGGAAAGAGCAAATACTTTCAATTCACTGTAGTGAGTGGTTGCCATGGTGCGCGCGCCATATAAGTGCAGCTTGGATAAAATGGAGATTGCAAGTGCAGCACCTTCCGTCGGGTCGGTTCCGGCACAAAGCTCGTCAAAGAGAACGAGCGAACGGTCATTGACCTTTTTCAAAATGCGGATGATATTGGTCATGTGGGATGAAAAAGTACTTAAACTCTGTTCGATACTCTGCTCATCGCCGATATCTGCAAATACTTCCTCAAATATACCAAGCTCCGACCGCTCAGAAGCCGGAATATGAAGACCGGACTGTCCCATTAAAGTAAGCAGTCCGACAGTCTTTAAAGAAACTGTTTTACCACCGGTGTTTGGACCGGTTACGATCAAAAGCTTGAAATCTTTGCCGAGCATGACATCGATTGGAACCACTTTTTTCTTATCGAGCAGTGGGTGGCGTCCTTTCTTAATATGAAGATATCCCTCATTATTAAACGTCGGTGCAACACCATTGTAGGTCTGTGCATAGGCAGCTTTTGCAAAAATAAAATCAAGTTCTGCCAGAATCGTATAATCCGTAGCAATCTGTTCAGAAAAATTAGCAGTCAGATTGCTCAGGTTTTCTAAGATTTTTTCGATTTCGTCTTTTTCTTTTAACAGAAGTTCTTTGTATTCGTTATTCAGATTCACGACCGCCATCGGTTCAATGAAAAGGGTGGAACCGGATGAGGACTGGTCATGTACCATGCCGGGAATCTGGGATTTTGCCTCGGCTTTGACTGGCAGACAGTAGCGTCCGTCGCGCATGGTGATCACAGCGTCCTGCAAATAGCTTCTGGTTGTGCTGTTGTTGATCATGTTGTTCATCTGGGCGCGAATCCTGTCGTTCATGCCGCGCATGGAACGGCGGATGGAACGCAGTGTGCTGCTTGCGTCGTCGGCAATCTCGTCCTCTGCGAGAATGCAGCGCTTAATCTCGTCATAGAGCGGTGTCAGCGGTTCGATTTCGGTGAAAAATCCGGTCAGTGAATCGTCTGGAACTTCCTCTTTTTCTGAGCGGGAAAATGCTTTTACACGCTTGGCAGCCTCTAAGAGGGAACAGATCGAAAGCAGTTCTGCGGCACTTAAGGAGGCACCGATCTCTAAACGTTTCAGCGAGTCATTGACACTGTGCACGCCGGAAAATGAGAGGTTTCCACAACGGAACAGACGGCTTAATGCATCCTTCGTCTGGAGCTGAAGCTGCTCAATCTGGGCTTTGTCTGTGATGGGACGCAGTGCAAGACAGCGTTTTTTTGCTTCCGGACTGCATGCGTATTCAGACAGCTGATTTAAAATTTTATTATATTCTAAGGTTTTTAAAACTTTTTCATTCATAAAACAAAAGTACTCCATCATCGTTTTAGCTGATCAGTTTTTATTATAGACCAAAGTGAAGCTGATGAAAAGAAGAGTTTGGCAGGAATTGCGCAAAAAAAGAAAGTATTGCAAGCGTATGTGTTTCAATTTATAATATAGATTGGTATGATTTTTCATGTATGGATCAAAAAGTAAAACAGATACAAGCTTGATTGCATTTGAAGGTGCGGCAGGAATGTCACTGCCTGGAAAGGAATATCATGCAGGAAAACAAACAGGATAAATATGAATTTATCAGTGAAAAAATAAAGGAAAAACCAGTGAATAAAAAGAAATTGGTATATCACGTATGCTTTGTCGTACTTCTGGCAGTTTTATTTGGAATTGTGGCAAGCGTTACGTTCGTGCTTTGTCAGCCGAAAATGGATGATCTCCTTCATCCGAAGGAAGATCCGACCATCACGATCCCGAAAGATGAACCGGAGCAGGAGACAGAAACGGAAGAACCGGATACAGAGACAGAAACAAACGAACCGGATTCTGAGGCTCAGATTGTGTATGAACAGCTTACACTGGCAGATTTCCAGACATTGCAGAATGAGATGTATGCGATCGGAAAGCAGGCGAATAAGTTTATCGTGGCAGTGACCGGTGTCAAGAGCAATACGGACTGGTTCAATAATGCCTATGAGAGCAAGGGACAGGGTTCCGGTATTATTATTGCAAACAGTGGTCAGGAACTGTTGATCCTGACTGAGAGGAAAGTCATTGCAGGAGCGTCTTCTGTCTATGTGACCTTTGTCAATGACACATCGGTGGAAGCCTCTATCAAAAAATACGACGGAAATACGGGAATTACTGTACTCAGTGTTCCGGTGGATGAGATTGATAATGATACCATGAATCTGATTTCGGTCGCAGGGCTTGGCAATTCGCTTGCCATTACGCAGGGAACGCTTGCGCTTGCAGTTGGAAGTCCGCTTGGAACGAATTATTCCATTTTGACAGGAAATATCACTTCATCTGCTTATTCCATTTCAACAATTGATGCGAATTATGATATTTTTACAACGGATATTGTGGGAAGCAAAAACGGAAGTGGGGCACTTATCAATTTAAACGGCGAAGTGATCGGTCTTGTCACACAGGGATACAGCAGTGAGGGCGATCAGAATACGCTGACAGCAATCTCTATTTCAGAATTGAAACCTGTGATCGAGATGTTGTCCAATAATAAAGATATTCCATACATCGGTCTGGAAATCACTACAGTTACCAATACGATTGCAAAAGAGAATGATATTCCAAAGGGCGTTTATATTAAGGAAGTAAAAATGGATTCGCCGGCGATGGCAGCAGGACTACAGAGCGGTGATGTCATTACAGAGATTGACGGGGAAGCGGTGATCTCGGTTGATGGATATCAGACAAAATTGCTTTCCCTCACACCGGGCGATGTGGCGGAGGTCACGATTCAGAGACAGGGAAATGATGGTTATACGGAGATTAAATGCCCTGTAACGGTCAGTGTTTTACAGTAATACAAATACATAATTTGGAGGAAATAATTGTTATGAAATATATTGAAAGTCTTCGCGAAGGCGAGAGGATTAATGAGATTTACCTGTGCAAGACAAAACAGTCTGCGCTGACGAAGGCAGGCAAACCTTACGAAAACGTTATTTTACAGGATAAAACAGGAATCCTGGATGCAAAAATCTGGGATCCGGGTTCTGTTGGAATCGATGATTTTGATTCGTTGGATTACGTTGCTGTTATGGGAGATATCACAAGTTTTCAGGGGAATTTACAGCTCTCCATCAAGCGTGTCAGAAAAGTGCAGGAAGGGGAGTATGATCCGAAGGATTATCTTCCGGTCAGCGAGAAAAATATTGATGAAATGTATGAGGAACTGTGCGGTATTATCCGTTCGGTGAACAATCCATATTATAAAAAACTGTTAAGCAGTTTTTTCTTAGAGGACAAAGAGTTTGAGAAACGTTTCAAATTCCACTCCGCAGCGAAAACCGTTCATCATGGTTTTGTGGGTGGATTGTTAGAGCATACGCTCAGTGTGACAAAGCACTGTGATTATTTTGCAGCTTATTATCCTATGTTAAACCGCGATCTGATTGTGACTGCGGCGATTTTCCATGACATCGGAAAATTGGAAGAATTATCTGTTTTCCCGGAAAATGATTACACAGACGAAGGACAGCTGTTAGGTCATATTATGATTGGGGCAGAGATGGTCGGAGAGCGTATCCGCACGATCGAAGGTTTCCCGGTTCGCATGGCAAATGAATTAAAACACTGTATTCTCGCACATCACGGAGAGCTGGAATATGGTTCGCCGAAGAAGCCGGCACTTGCAGAAGCACTGGCGCTCAGTTTTGCTGATAATGTGGATGCGAAGATGGAGACAATTCGTGAAATTTTTACCAATGTACCGGAGAACAGTGTGGAGTGGCAGGGATTCAACCGTCTGCTCGACAGCAATATCCGGAGATCCAGTCTGAAATAGGAAAGAAGAATGAATAAAAACGATATTATTACATTGAAGATTGAGGATATGGGAATTGACGGAGAGGGCATTGGAAAGATAGATGGCATGACTTTTTTCGTCAAGGATGCCGTGATCGGGGATGAGATCGAGGCGCGTATTACCAAGCTGAAAAAGAATTATGGTTATGCGAGAGTGGAGCAGATCCTAAAGTCGTCTGAGTTCCGCACGGAGCCAAAATGTGAACTGCACAGACGCTGCGGCGGCTGCCAGATTCAGGCGATGGACTATGCAAAACAGCTGGAGTTTAAGGAGAACAAGGTAAAAAATAATCTGATCCGTCTCGGCGGATTTCATGCAGACTTTGTGGATTCTGTGATGGAGCCAATCGTTGGCATGGAGAATCCTTACCGTTACCGCAATAAGGCACAGTTTCCAATCGGAAAAGATAAAGAGGGAAATATCATTGCTGGGTTTTACGCCTCGCGCACGCACAGCATTATTCCGGTCAAAGACTGCATGCTTGGCGTGGCAGAGAACCGTGAGATTTTAGAAGCGATCCTATCCTATATGCGTGAGTGCCACATAGAACCTTATGATGAGAAAACCGGAAGAGGGCTTGTGCGCCACGCACTGATCCGCTATGGTTTTACGACAAAAGAGATCATGGTATGCCTTGTCGTTAACGGCAGGAAACTTCCGGCACAGAATGTGCTTGTGGAGAAGTTGCAGGCAATTCCCGGCATGACAAGTATTTCCATGAATATCAACCAGAAGGATACGAATGTGATCCTCGGCGAGCAGACCGAGACTATCTGGGGACAGTCTTACATTACGGATTACATTCATTTAAGAGACTGCATGAATTTTGAGCGGACTGGAAAAGCAATCTCCTATCATATTTCACCACAGTCTTTTTATCAGGTGAACCCGGAACAGACCGAGAAGCTTTACAGCCTTGCGTTGGAGTATGCAGGACTTACCGGAAAGGAGTCCGTCTGGGATCTGTACTGCGGAATCGGAACGATTTCGCTATTCCTTGCCGGAAAAGCCGGGCATGTGTATGGAGTGGAGATTGTACCACAGGCGATTGCCGATGCAAAAGACAATGCAAAGCGGAATGGATTTTCCAATACCGAGTTTTTCGTTGGAAAAGCAGAGGAAGTATTGCCGGAATTTTATGCGAAGCATAAGAATGAAAAGACAGATATGCTGCACCCGGATGTGATCGTGGTTGATCCTCCGAGAAAAGGCTGCGATGAGAAATGTTTAGAGACAATGCTTCTGATGAAGCCGGAACGCATTGTTTATGTGAGCTGTGATTCTGCGACACTGGCAAGAGATCTTAAGGTGCTGGCGGAAGGCGGATATGAGGTGAAACGTATCCGGGCGGTGGATCAGTTTGCGCATACGACACATGTGGAGACTGTGGTAGGACTACACAGAAAGGATATGTAGAAATCCTTGAATTTACGCACTTTGTAGAGTTTTTCAGCTTCAACAGGATTGCTGAAAATCACAAGGCACTTTGCTATTGTAGGTAGAAGAATAGCGGTAGCGAGTGGGTAGTCAGTTGCAATGGCTGGCTACCTGCTTTTTTATATTCCGGTAACTTTATTCAGCAAAACAAAACCAAAGGTCGGTCTGTTAATGATTCCAAAGACCTGTGCATATATGTGGTTGACTGCAATCAGGTTGACCGTTTTATATTTTACAGAAATCTCCCTGACTTTTTAGTAAAAAAGACACTTCATAAACAGTTGACATTCGATAAAAAGTATGTATGCTTTAAAATAACAAATAGTGCAAGATATGAGTGGGGAAGCCGGTATGGGAAGAGAAAAGAGAGGGAAACAGACACTTAGGAAAAAGATGATGGTTGTTATGCTGATCAGTGCGATGTCAAGTATCCTTGCAGTGGTGATTGTGTCATATATGACAATCCGAATGATACGGAATGACAGTATTCAGGAAAGTATGCAGATATATCTGGAACAGATAACGCGGGAGACGGATAGTGCTTATTATGACATGATCAGTATTGTCAACCAGATGAGTCCTAGCGGACTTATAGGAAACGTGGTAGAGTCTTATTTAAGTGCTGAGGATAATTTTGACAAGTATACGGGACAGAAATCACTCAGAGAAGAACTGGTAAAGCTGGGATATGTGAATACAAAGCTGCTCGGTGTTACTTATTATGACCTGGAAGAGCAAAGTGAACTGATCAGAAATATCAATGTCAGGAATCTGGATCAAGTATATCAGACTATCCCTAATGTAACTGAAAATATTGGAAATACAATCCAGGCTATGCATTCACCCTGCCTGGGAATCAGGGAAAGACCGGTGATATCGGTAAAGCGGAGGGTTTCCTTCAGCAACAGGCAGAAATTGGATATTTATGCAGAGATAGAGCCGGATATGAGTGTTGCGGAAAGGCTAAACAAAGAAAACTGGAAATATACTTATATGGAACTGGATGAGAATGGTATTGTGCAGTACAGTAATAACCCTGCGATTATCCGGGGGCAGCAGCTCCTGTCCAAATTGCCGGAAAAAGAAGAGTATGCGGTGACAAGCCAGGAAGGATATAAGGTCATGGTATACCGCAGTGAGATAGGATATGCGAATGCCATTGCGCTGCAGGAGAATACATATCAGAAAGAAATGAATATGTGGAGACTGAAGCTGCTGGTTATCATCCTTGTGTCGTTCTGTGTTTTCTCCGGCTCTGTCATTTACCTCTACCGGTTAATATGTAAGCCGCTCAATCAGTTTCAGGAACAGCTGCTTCAGATTGGAGGAGGCTCCCTACAGATGGTAAAGCAGGAGTATGGTATCAAGGAATTCGATGACCTGATGCATGAAGTGGAGAAGATGAAGGACCAGATCAGGAATCTTATTGATAACGTTGTGGAAAAAGAAAAAAATATCCAGCGGATAGAATATGAGAAGCTCCTGTTCCAGATTAATCCACATTTTCTGCTCAATACTTTAAACTCTATCCAGTGGATGGCAAGGATGAGCCATCAGGATAACATTACGGAATTTGTGCAGAGATTAAAGAAGCTGCTGTCGTACAATCTGGGAAAAGAGGGGATGCAGACAACACTCCGGACAGAGATTGATATTGTGAAAGAATATATCGCACTCCAGCAGATGCGATATGATTTTGTGATAGAAATGAATGTGGAGGAAGGCAGTTATCTGGAACAGCCAACGGTGCGGATGCTGCTTCAGCCGCTGGTGGAAAATGCGATACAGTATGGACTTGGAAAGGATGAGAAAATAACAATACGGATCTTTGAAGATAATAGACGGGGATTAGCAGCAATCACCATAGCAGACAGCGGTAACGGACTGACCATAGAGGAGATTAATCAGATTAATGCACCTTTTGATTATAATCTGCAGAAAATGCAGAATGGAAACAGAGGGATTGGTCTGCGGTATGTAAAGGCAATGCTGGATTCATTCTATGAAGGACAGACGAATCTGTTTGTAAATTGCAAAAAAGGACATGGAACCAAGATTACAATTCTGATCCCGGTTCAGGAAGAGTTACGGGATAAAGCTAAAGTGACAGATACTGGTATAGAATAAGAGGGTATGATGGAATGAGAGTATTAGTTGTTGATGATGATAAACTGGCTAGGAAAGGTCTGATATCCATAATGAACTGGGAAAAATATGGATTTGAAGTTGTGGGCGATGTCCAGAATGGGAGTAAAGCACTGGAATTTCTGAAGGATAACATGGTAGATGTTGTGTTCACGGACATAGATATGCCGGAGATAGATGGGATTGAGCTGATGGAAAGATGCAGAACAGAATATCCGGATGTGAAATTTGTGATTTTTTCAGTACATGAAGATTTCCGTTATGCACAGAAAGCCATGAGGCTGGGAGCACTGGATTACATATCTAAGATAAGCTTTGATGGGGATGACTGTGACCAGATATTGGAGCGGGTGGATAGAAAATATAAGGATAATCTGTTAAAAAAGGAAAAAAGGCAGGAGGATCACGGATTACGCAAAAAGCTGGAAAATGCATGGATGAACACCAGATGGATATATGACGATAACGAGTTTGGCAGGTTGTGTGAAATGACGGGGGAAGTGGAGCTTCGCACTGCCGAAAGGATTTTTGTAAAGAGCCTCCACCGCATTCAGGAGATCACAGGGGAAGAGTATGAATTTCCGGCGCTATCCTCCGTAAATGATATGCTGGCATGGGTAAAAAAATGGAAGGATGAGCTGTACCGGACGTGCCTGCAGACAGAAAAAGCAAATGATATCTATAGCTTTGCAAGGATCATCCTATACATAGAAGAGCATGTAGAAGAAAACCTGAAGTCGGAAGATGCTGCGGCGGAGATTGGAATGAGCAGAAGCTATTTCAGCACGAGATTTAAAGAAATGACCGGTGATACATTTCATAACTATGTGATCAGCAGAAAAATGAATGCGGCAGCATGTAAAATGGAAAAAGGAACTGAAAATATCACACAGATTGCATCAGATCTGGGATATGACAATTATTATTATTTTACAAAAGTGTTTACAAAAGAATATGGATGCACACCAACAGAATATGCAAACAGGGTTAAAAAATGTTCGATTTGATTCGGACATTTTTTTAAATTTAAAAAAAAGACTGTAAAATCAGAAACAATATCGTCTAGTGAAAAATATGATTACAAGATAAACTGTCTATAAAAGAAAGGAGGTTTACTCATGTACATTAAAAGGTTTGTGAAACATTATTACATAATGCTGGTACCGGCTTTCCTGTGGCTACTCTTTTTCAGTATCGTGCCTATGTTTGGAATCGTGATGGCTTTTCAGGATTATAATCCGGGACAGGGCATCCTGCATTCCAAATTTGTTGGTCTGGCTAATTTTGAGTATATGTTTCAGATGAGTGACATTGCACAGGTTTTGCGTAATACAGTCACTATTGCTGTGGGTAAGATCATTGGAAATATTATTTTCCCACTGATCTTTGCATTATTATTAAATGAACTGGCATTGAAAAGACTGAAGCGTCCGATTCAGACAATCGTATACTTACCGTATTTTCTGTCCTGGGTTATTCTTGCAAAGATCGTGCTGAACATTTTCGGTTATACAGGACCGATAAATCAGCTGATACAGCTGTTTGGTGGTGACCCGATTAATTTCTTCGGGGAAGCAAAGCTGTTCCAGCCGCTGGTGATTGGTACGGACATCTGGAAAGGGTTCGGTTATAATACAGTAGTTTATCTTGCTGCTATTCTGGGTGTTGATAAATCATTGTATGAAGCGGCAGCAGCAGATGGTGCCGGCAGGTTTAAGAGGATATGGCATGTGACGCTGCCGGGTATAAGGACGACAGTAGCACTTCTGGCTATCCTGTCTCTTGGCAATATATTAAATGCAGGATTTGACCAGATATATAATCTGTATAACCCATTGGTATATTCAACAGGAGATGTTATTGATACATGGGTATACAGGGCTGGTTTACAGAATCTGCAGTATTCTCTGGCAACAGCAGTCGGATTATTCAAGTCTGTGATTAGTGTCATATTGATTGCCCTGGGTTACCGGCTTGCAGATAAATTTACCGGTTATAAACTGTTTTAGGAGGTGATATCTATGATTGAGAATAAAAGCCTCGGATCCAAGATTTTCGATGTTTTGAATGTGGTGTTCCTTGTTATAGTTATGTTGATCTGTATTATGCCTGTATGGTATGTCCTCTGTGTATCCTTGAGCAGCAGGGAAGCCGTTAATGCAGGAAAAGTTGCTTTCTGGCCGGTTGGCTTCAATCTGCTCTCCTACCAGAAGATTTTGGGAGAAGGTGAATTTTTTGGTTCGTTCCTGATATCTATAAAAAGAGTAGTACTGGGTACTGCTGTCAGCATGGTATGTGTTCTTATGGCAGCGTTCCCGTTGTCAAGAACGAAAAAGCAGTTCCCCCATAAAGGAATCTTCATGTGGATTCTTGTATTTTGTATGTTATTCAACGGTGGTACTGTTCCATGGTATATCACTATGAGAAACTACCATCTGATGGACAGTATCTGGGGACTGGTGCTGGGAACAGGACTACAGGTGTTTAATGTAATCCTTGCAGTGAACTTTTTTAAAAATCTTCCATCAGAGCTGGAAGAAGCATGTTTTATTGATGGCGGCGGACCGTGGAGGAATCTGATATCCATATACATACCGCTGGCAAAACCGATGGTGGCAACCATTGCACTTTTTACCATGGTTATGTACTGGAATGAATTCTTCCAGGGAATGGTCCTGAGTACAAGACAAAGCAGTTATCCACTGCAGACCTATATCCAGCAGATGGTTGTAACATTGGATTATTCTACAATGAACGTAGAACAGATTGCACAGGCGATGAAATTAAATAATCTCTCATTGGATTCAGCAAAGATATTTATAGCTATGATACCGGTACTGATTGTATATCCATTCCTGCAAAGATATTTTGTAGATGGTATTACACTTGGATCAGTAAAAGGATAAAAAAGGAGGAAAAGTATGAAACAGAAACAGATTATCGCACTTGTAAGTGCGACAGCACTGGCTGTGACTGCGCTGGCAGGATGCGGCAAAACATCAGAAGAAAACACACAGAAAACAGCAGTAGGTGAGGCAGAAGGAACAGCCAAGGAAGATCTCCCATTTTCAAAATATGCAGAGACAGTAAAGGTCCATCTGGGCGGTTCAATGAATCCAAATGCGAAGATTCCTGACGGAATGAGCTATGAGGATAATTCCTATACAAGACTTTTGAAGGATGATCTTAATATCGAGGTCGTATATGACTGGATTGCATCCTCATCTGACTTTGAGGAGAAAATGAACCTATGTATCGGAAGTGGTGCGATTCCTGATCTGATGAATGTCAATGCTACACAGTATAGGGCACTTCTGAAATATGATATGATCCAGCCGCTTGATCAGTATTTTGATGACTATGCTTCAGATACGTTGAAAGGATATGTAGAATCCGGTGGGGATGAACTGCAAAAATGTATCACGAATGATAAGGGAGAGATGATGGCAATCCCGGCTCCGAGTATGATGGTAGGAGAAATGAACGAAATGTGGATTCGTCAGGACTGGCTGGATAAGCTTGGGCTGGAGGTTCCAAGAACCTGGGATGAAATGGCAGCAGTGGCAGAAGCATTCGTGACCCAGGATCCGGATGGCAACGGAGAAGATGATACCATTGGAATTCTTGGACCAGGCAATTCAGATCATATGAATGCAACTGTAGCAAACCAGTTTGGACTGGATCCATTGTTCAGCAGCTGCCAGTCTTATCCACAGTACTGGCTGCAGGATGAGGATGGAACTGTAAAGTATGGTTCAATTCAGCCGGAGACCAGAACAGCCCTGGAAAAAATCCAGAAATTGTATACAGATAAACTGATTGATCCGGAAATGCTTGTCAGAAATGACTGTAAGGAGCCTCTTCTGGCTGGAAAGGTGGGAATTTTCTTTGGAGCATGGTGGAGTGGTTATACAGTGGCAGATGCTACACTGGCAGGAGAAGCAGACTGGAGAGCATACTTTACACCATTGGCCGAGGATGGAAACTATTATGCCCATATGCCAAATCCTACAAGTAAATATGTAGTGGCAAGCAAAAACTGTAAGAATCCGGAGGCTGCATTTAAGATTATTAACTATCTGATTGCTAATCAGCAGCAGTGGGTAACAGATGGCATTACCTCCACAGAAATGGTTACTTCAGATTTTTATCCTTTGTATAATGTCTACGATAATGCAGATGAGATTGAAGTATCCACTGAGACTCTGGAAAAATATCTTGCAGGAGAGATTACAATGGATGATGTCGATTTCTCAAAGCATAAATTGTTAAAGAATGATATGGAAGCGGTTACTGAACTGAAAAAAGAACCTTATGATGATTTCAGCCTGGATAAATGGAATCTGGACAGTGACCTTGCAAAAACTAATCTCCCGAGACTTGTATCACTTCTGGTTGGAGGAGCTTCCTATGTAAATGATAAATATGTACCGGTTTACAATGCATATAGTGGCCAGACAGAAACCATGGAAGCCAAATGGGCAAACCTGAAGAAGATGGAGGAAGAGACTTTCGCAAAGATCATTACGGGAAAAGCAGATATCAGCGAATTTGATACTTTCGTTGAAAACTGGAAGAGTCAGGGCGGTGACCAGATTCTTAAAGAAATCAACGATGAATTAAGTAAGTAAAAGAGACGGCGGCTGATGGTGTTCATTAGCCGCTGTTCCTTAATTGGAGGTATAAAATGCGGGAAAACAAAGTAATCTACGGACTGATAGGATATGGTGGAATGGGCAGATGGCATACGGAAATCCTGTCAAATGTACCAGAAATTGAAATTGGTGGTATCTATGATATCAAGGAAGAAAAGAGAATAGAAGCAAAAGAAAAAGGTTTTTCTGTGTATGGCTCGGAAGAGGAAATGTTATCAGACCCGGATATTGATGTCGTGCTGATTGCCACTCCAAATGACTGCCATAAGCCGATTGCAATCCGTGCTATGCATGCGGGGAAAAACGTGATATCAGAGAAACCGGTGACTCTGTCATCTTCTGATTTTCAGGAGATGGTAAATGTTGCCAAAGAAACAGGAAAGTTCCTGACAGTACACCAGAACAGGCGCTGGGATGATGATTTCCTGATCATACGAAAGCTTGTAGAGGAGCAGAAGCTGGGGCATGTCTTCCGGATAGAAAGCCGTGTGCATGGTTCAAGGGGTATTCCGGGCGACTGGAGAAAAGAAAAAATACATGGTGGCGGAATGGTTCTTGACTGGGGTGTACATTTGCTGGATCAGATTCTGTATCTTTACGGGGATAGAAAAATTGAAACTGTATATGCATCACTTACCCATATTACCAATCAGGAAGTGGATGATGGGTTCACCACAATCCTGACATTTGAAGGCGGAACGGAAGTCTTAGTTGAAGTAGGTACCAATAATTATATTTCCCTGCCAAGATGGTATGTACTGGGTGAAGATGGTACTGCGGTAATCAGGGACTGGCAGTTAAATGGTGAGATCATACGGAAAACAGGCATAACCGAAGAGAAAGTAGTGCCGGTAAAGACAGCAGCAGGTCTGACCAAAACCATGGCTCCGAGACGGGAAGATACAATCGTGAAAGAAGAGCTGCCACATGTGTCCGGAGATATTGCGGATTTCCATAGGAATGTAGCAGCAGTTATAAGAGATGGGGCAGAGCCGGAGATTAAGCTCTTCCAGGTGATGCGTGTAATGAAACTAATGGAAGCTATTTTCAAATCAGCAGAAACAAACCAGGTGATTGATTATAGACAGTATGAATCATAAGTATTTATGAAGGAACAGGAGAAAATAAGTATGAAACAGATAAAAATAGGAACATGCGTTCCTGGAGCTAAGGCAGAAGAATGGTTAAAGGGATTTATTGGAAAAGGATTTGAGACATTTTCCCTTAATTTCCATATGTCACTGGAAGGGACTGACCTTGATAAGCTGGCATTGAGCACGGAAAAACTGTTGGCAGGTACGGATTCCAAAATCACGACAGTTGGATACTATTGCAATCCTATCCAGTATGCAGAGCATAGGAAAACACTGGAAAATGTAATCTGCACTGCCGGAAAATTCGGAGCTACACATGTGAGTACTTTTGCAGGAGCGTGGGAAGGAAAGCCGGTAGAATCCGCATATGAAGAGTTTGGCAAGGTATTCCGGGAACTGGCTGATCTTGCAGAAGAAAAGGGAGTGAAGCTGGGAATTGAGAATTGCCTTATGGATGGAACATGGGAACATGCGACATGTAATATCGGTTTTAACCCTAAAGCATGGGAAGTGATGTTTGAGGAAGTAAAGAATGATAACTTCGGACTGGAATGGGAGCCGACACATCAGATGGTACAGCTTATCGATCCGGTAACAGAGCTGAGAAAATGGTGCAAAAAAATAGTACATATACATGGAAAAGATGCAACAATAGACTGGGATGCTGTAAGACATAGCGGCATATCAGGCGCAGTTCCATTTGTATGGCATCGTATGCCGGGCTTTGGTGACACGAACTGGAGAGATATCATTTCTATTTTAAGAAGTAACGGATATGAGGACGATATCTGCATTGAGGGATACCATGATCCTGTATATTCCGGAGAACTGGAGATGACCGGACAGCTTCATGCACTGAATTATCTGAAATGGTGCAGGGGTGGAGAATTTACACCAACTCCATGGGCAAAATAGGGAAAACAGATACAGGAGGATTTTTCTATGAAACTTGGGTTTATTACATCAATCCTTGACGGATGGACTTATGAACAAATGATGGATTTTGCTTCAGGGCAGGGATTTGAATGTGTGGAAGTGGCATGCTGGCCAGAAGAAAAAGCAGAAAGAAGATATGCGGGTGTAAGCCATATAGATGCAGAACGGGTAAACCAGGATGATGAATATGCAGCGCATATTATGGCATATGCAGAAAAAGCGGGAGTAGAAATCTCCGCACTGGCATATTATCCCAACGTAATGACGGCAGATAAAGAGAAAAGAAATGCTGCTATTGAACATCTGAAGAATGTCATACGTGCAAGTAAAAAGTTAGGTGTTGGCATGGTCACAACATTTATCGGAAGGGATCAGACCAAAAATGTACGGGAAAATCTTGAGCTTGTAAAAGAAATATGGCCGCCAATCATAAAACTGGCAGAGGTATGTGACGTAAAAATAGCAATTGAAAACTGCCCGATGCTTTTTGGTGAGGAACAGTGGCCCGGAGGACAGAATCTGATGACAACTCCGTCAATCTGGAGAGAGGTCTTCAAGATCCTGGACAGTGATAATCTTGGCATTAATTACGATCCATCCCACTTTATCTGGCAGATGATCGACTATATCCGCCCTCTTTATGAATTTAAGGATAAAATATTCCATGTTCATTACAAGGACATCAAGATATACAGGGATAAATTAGAGTCCTGTGGCATCATGGCTTATCCGCTGGAATATATGTCACCTAAGATTCCGGGACTTGGCGATGTGGACTGGGGAAAATACGTGTCAGCACTTACTGATATAGGATATGATGGCTGTACATGTATCGAAATAGAAGATAAAGCATTTGAGGATTCTAAGGAAAAGGTGGAGAAGTCTTTAATTCTCAGTAAAAGATATCTGGAGAAATATGTTATATAACACAGAAAAGTGCAAATAAGGAGGAAATACCATGAGAAAATTAAGAGCAGGAATCGTAGGCTGTGGAGGAATTGCTAACGGAAAACATCTCCCGGCTATGCAGCAAAGTGGTCTCTATGAGGTGGTGGCTTTTTGTGACATCATCATAGAGCGTGCGCAGGAGACAAAAGAAAAATTTGGCACAGAAGATGCAAAGGTATTTGAAGATTACCGTGAACTTCTAAAAGAAGATCTGGATGTTGTATATGTAACTACCCCAAACCGTTCCCATGCAGAAATTTCTATAGCAGCAATGGAGGCAGGAAGAGATGTCATGTGTGAGAAGCCAATGGCAAAAAATTATGCAGAAGCACAGAAGATGGTCGAAACTGCTGAAAGAACACACAGAGTTCTCAACATAGCATATCAGAACCGTTATCGTACAGATTCACTGTATCTGAAGGAAATGTGCAAAAGTGATGAATTGGGAGAAATCTATTTTGCCAAAGCACATGCACTCAGAAGAAGAGCTGTTCCGACCTGGGGTGTGTTCCTGAATGAAGAAGAACAGGGCGGCGGTCCTCTGATTGATATTGGTACACATGCACTGGATCTGACATTATGGATGATGGATAATTATGAAGTGCAGTCTGTTACGGGAGCTTCCTTCCACAAGCTGTCTGATCAGACAGACCAGGGAAATGCATTTGGTAACTGGGATCCGGAAAAGTTCTGTGTAGAAGATTCTGCTTTTGGATTTATCCGTATGAAAAATGGGGCAGTGATCGAACTGGAATCAGCCTGGGCACTGAACACACTGGAGGTTGATGAGGCAAAAACAAGCCTGTGTGGTACCAAAGCCGGAGCTGATATGAAAGATGGCCTTAGGATCAATTACATCCACCATAATACACAGGTAGTAGAGAAACCGGAATTATCAAGCGGTGGAGTAGCATTTTTCTCAGGAAAAGAAAAGTCAGCAGCAGACTATGAACAGGAATTGTTTTACCACATCGTTGTTGATGGGGCAGAACAGGTTGTGAAGCCTGCACAGGCTGCAGTTGTCACACGTATTCTGGAAGCAATCTACCAGTCCGCAGAAAGTGGCAAGACAATCTACTTTGAGTAAAATATGCTCTTATATGCTTCGGGCTGATCTATGGAGAAATGAACATTAGAAATAAACGGATTGAACATAAGGAGTATTTATGGAAATACATGAATTACAGCAATTGCTGTCAGAAATGTCATTACAGGAAAAAATAGGACAGATGGTGCAGCTCACTGGCGCATACTTCGATAAAGAGGCAGTGCTCACAGGTGTTGTTGGCGAACAGTTACCACCGGAATGGATCATTCAATATGCCGGTTCAGTGCTTGGAGTGATCGGTAAAGATAAAATTTATGATATCCAGAGCAGATATATGGAACAGCATCCCCATCATATTCCGCTTCTCTTTATGGCAGATGTTATCCATGGATGCCGGACAATTTATCCGATTCCGTTGGGGCAGGCGTGTTCATTTCATCCGGAACTGGTGTCTGAGGCGGCTTCTATAGCTGCCTCGGAGGCATCTTCAGAAGGTCTAAGGGCAACATTTTCTCCTATGATTGATGTTTCAAGAGATCCCAGATGGGGAAGGATGATGGAATCCTTTGGAGAAGACCCATATGTAAACGGGATCATGGGAAAAGCAATGGTAGATGGCTATCAGCAGAAAGCTGATACCGGAATAGCGGCATGCCTGAAGCATTTTGCAGGTTATGGGGCTGTGAATGCGGGAAGGGAATATAATGATGTTGAAATATCCCAGCGGACATTTCTGGAGCAGTATGTAAAACCTTTCCGTATGGCATTAAAAGCAAAGCCTGCTATGGTCATGACAGCTTTTAATGCTATTGACCGTAAACCGATAAGCGGAAATAAGGAACTCCTTAAAGGGCTTCTGCGGGATAAGGAAGGATTTGAGGGAACTGTAATTTCAGATTGGGGCTCCATAGGCCAGCTGGAAGAACAGGGAGTGGCAGCTGATATGGAAGAAGCAGCAATCCAGGCTTCAGAAGCCGGTGTAGACATTGATATGATGAGTCCTGCTTATATGCTGTGTCTTGAAAAACTGGTGGAAAGCGGCAAAATTCCGGAAGCATTTGTTGATGAAAGTGCATTCAGGGTCCTGATGATGAAAAATCAGCTGGGGCTTTTTGAAAATCCGTTTGCCGGTCTTGGAAAGAGTGGAAAACTGACTCTGCATAACCGGGAAAAGGCATATCAGCTGGCAGGCGAAAGCTGTGTCCTTTTGAAAAATGATAAGATACTGCCATTAAGCATGAAGAAGAAAGTTATATGGGCAGGTCCTTATACAGCGTCAAGAGAATTATTAAGCCGCTGGTCAATTTTTGGAGAACATGAGGCAGTTGAAACAATAGAAGATGTTTTACAAAGAAAGCAGATAGAAGCAGAATGTATCACAGGATGCAATATTCTTTCTGATGCAGAGTGTAAGGTATGGCAGGTGGAACAGGAATTGTCTGGCAAGCCAAGGGATGAGCAGTGGCTGGAAACGATAACCCATGAAGATACGGTCGTATGTGTACTGGGGGAACATGAATCCCAGTCAGGAGAGGCTGCCAGCAGGGCATTCCTGACTTTGCCGGAAGAGCAGCAGGTGTTATTTGAAAAAATAGCAGAACGTACAAGTAATATCGTGACTGTGGTAATTGCAGGAAGACCATTGGATCTGCGGAGGATATCAGAAAAATCCAAGGCTGTCATTATGGCATGGAGACCAGGAACTATGGGAGCTGAAGCAATCATAGATATTGTGTATGGCAGAATAAACCCTTCCGGCAAATTATCTGTGAGTATTCCATGGTGTGTGGGACAGGTGCCCATAAGCTACTGGGATGTAAAAACCGGACATATACTTACAGAAGATAATTCAGAAAACCGTTTCACCAGCAGATATATGGATATCCCGAATACGCCGTTATATCCATTCGGTTATGGATTGTCCTATACAGAGTTTGCTATTTCGGACATTGATGTGCAGATAGGACAGGATAAAAAAGTACATGTACATTGCAATGTATGCAATACAGGAAATGTTGCGGGAGCAGAAGTAGTCCAGTGTTATTATGAAACATTATATGCATCTGTAGTACGTCCAAAGAAAGAGCTTATCCGTTTCAGGAAGGTGTTCCTGGAGCCGGGGGAGAAGAAGGATGTAGATTTCTTTATTGACCAGGAAGAATTCTCATATTATGGCAAAAATATGGAAACCGTCAGCAGCGGGATGAAACTGCGTATCAGTATTGGAAACAGCAGTGACCACCTTGTTTCTGAGAACATTATACAAGCATAGGAGAAAAGAGACATGAAGGATTTTGAAAATGATTTGATTTATTATCCTAATCCGGACCCGGTCAAGGAACCGAGATTTATTTTAAATTCCGTAGATGAATTGGAAAAATCAACAAAATACAGTGTTACCTGCAATGGAACAGAGCGTGTGGTATACCATACAGATTCGTTTGACTATGTTGTAGTAGTAGATAACGAAGCGTATGATCTGGAGATTTCAATCCATACACCATATGAAAAACTTGAAATCCGTCCGTCCAGCTTTGGCATAGTTTCTTCTGTAAAAGGAGAAACAGTCCATATCCATCTTGATGAACCGAGAAAGTTTACTGTAGAGACAGATGGTGATCTTCATGATGCATTGTTTGTGCTTTGCTCGCACAGGATTGAGAAGCCGGCAGATACCACCATCTGCTTTGAAAAGGGCAAGGTATATAATGTAGGAGTTCTTACCTTAAAGTCCAATGATACGGTTTACATAGAGGAAGGTGCTGTTGTATCAGGGTGTGTATACGCAGACCATTGTGACAATATTTCCATTGTAGGAAACGGGATTATCAACGGAGCCTGCTGGCACCTGCCGGACAGTAATGCACACCGTTTCTTTATCTATGCCAAGTGGTGTAATAATGTACTCTTAAAAGGCTTTACTGCTGTAGACGGTCCTTCCTGGCATGTAGTTCCTGCGGCGTGTGACCATGTTGTGATTGATGATATGAATATTATGTCGAGGATTGTAACGGGAGACGGTATTGATATTACGAGCAGCCAGGACGTAGAGGTAAAAAATTGCTTTATCCGTTCCACAGACGACAGTATCTGCATCAAATCCCAAAGATTGTTTGAAGATCCGTCAACGGTACGTGACGTAACAAAAGTGCGTGTTCACAATAACGTGATCTGGAATGCAGAACCCGGTAATGCCATAGAGCTTGGTTATGCCCTCCAGAGCGAAATCCACGACCTGGTATTTGAGGATTGTGATATTATACACTGCCAGTATGAAGGAAACATGGGTGGTGCGGCGATTTCCATCCATCAGGCAGATGGCGGCCATGTTCATGATATACATTATAAAAATATCAGAGTAGAGCAGGCAGAACAGAAACTGTTCGATATTAAGGTTCTGCTTTGCAGATATACGGAACAGCTTGCCAAAGGAGAAATCAATGATATTTATTTTGATAATATCCAGGTGCTGAACGGAGATATCCCGGTCTCCATGATCCGGGGGTATCAGACACCGACAGAAGAAGTACGTGTCCATGATGTCCATTTTGATAACATTACTTTTATGGGGAATAAGTGTGAAACCTGGCAGGATATGCGGCTTGTTACAGAACTGGCAAATGACATTTATGTCAATGGTGTCAGAACATGCAGACAGATGAAATTCTGAGAATATCACCATATAGAGATGGTTTTATTACTTGCAGCAAGGAGGGTATTTATGGAACAAAGCAGCATGCTTTTCCAAAAAGACGGAAAAAATTATTTACAGCTGGACTGTGAAAATGCAAAAGAGCTTTCTATGAAACTGGGGGAGAAAACATATCCATTTACAAAAGATGGGAAAAAATGGATTCTGGAGCTTCCGTTCTCCACAGCAGTGAATTATGTACAGATCTGCGTGGACGGACAGGAGGTTCTGCTTCCTGAACTGCCCATCGGGCATGGATACTGCCATTTATATAATTATATTGAACTGCCGGATGGAAATGAGCTGACGGAAATACGGGATATTCCACATGGAACACTGGTACACGAATTTTATATGTCAGGTATTTCCAATAACTGGGAACGGTTTATTGTTTATCTTCCGCCATGTGTACCGTCTGCGGGGCTTCCTGTCCTGTATCTGCAGCATGGATTCGGTGAGAGTGAGATTTCCTGGACAACAACAGGGAAAGCAAATATCATACTTGATAATTTGATTGAAATGGGAAAAATAAAACCATTTGCCCTTGTCATGTGCGATGGCATGGTAAAAGAAAAGTTTGGTTTAGAAGAGAGATTAAACCATGTTCTGCTGGAACGGATGCTGGTAGAAGAGATTATTCCGATGGTAGAAAAAAAGTATCAGTTTGGTGGATGCAAGGAAAAACGTGGCATGGCAGGATTGTCCATGGGTTCTGTACAGACAACAAGAACTGTATGCGATCACCCAGATCTGTTTAGCGAAGTCGGAATCTTCTCCGGTTTTTTAAGGGATTTTATTGAAGGAAACCCGGATAGGGATGTAGTTGACAGAAAGCCTTATGAGCAGACTCATTTAAAGGCAATGGATAATCCGGCGTTCAACAGCTATTTCCATACATTTTTGCGCTGTATAGGGGATAAGGACAGCTTCCTTCCCAGGTTTCTGGCAGAGGATGAAATTATCTGGGAAAAGGGTGTTCATGAAATCAGAAGGATTTATCCCGGAGAGCATGACTGGAATGTGTGGAGACCTTGCTTTGCGGATTTTGTGCAGATGATTTTTCAATGAAACAGAAAAGTTTGCAGGTTATGGAAAGGTAGGTAATTATTATGTGGAATGGTAAGAAGAAAGCGGTCACTTTCAGCTATGATGACGGAGTAGAACAGGATAGACGGTTGATCGCATTGTTTAACAAATATGGAATGAAAGCAACTTTTAACCAGAATAGTGGAATCCAGACAAGAGCCAATACATTTACCCAGGGAAATATCGTGGTCCACAGGATGAATCAGAAAGATATGAGGGAGCTTTACAAAGGGCATGAAATCGCATCGCATACCTTGACCCATGCCAATCTGAAGGGTCTTGACGAGGAAACTGTATACAATGAAATTTCAACAGATATCAGGAATCTTGAAGCTTTCTATGAACAGAAAATAGCAGGATTCGTGTTCCCCTTTGGCACTTATGATGAATCGGCATTCAGAATATTAAAGGAATGCGGAATACAGTATGCAAGAAATCCGGGAGATACACATGGTTTTGCTTTACAATCCGACCTGTTGAGGTTTAATCCTAGCTTCCATCATACAGATGCAGATATTATGAGTGGGATTGACCGCTTTTTAAATATGGATACGGATGAACCACAGTTGTTATATATCTGGGGACACAGCTATGAATTTGATGTAGATGATAATTGGGAATATATGGAGTCCATTTTGAAGAAACTGGCTTTTCATGATGATATCTTTTACGGAACCAATTCTCAGGTATTGCTTTAAAAAATAAAAAATCTCCATTGGTTTTGTCAGCCAATGGAGATTTTTTTAGTTTGATAGAAACTTGAGAACAATAATTTTCAAAAAGTCAATTATTAATTTGTAATACTTTTTGAAAGAAAAAGTTCACAAAAGCATTTAGGCAATATTTACAAATTTTTTGAAAAAAGGAATAGTTTCGCAGGAGTAACAACGTGGCAATCGAGTAATATCGGTTGCTTTTTTGTTGCCAATTTTAGAAATTGCCGATTGCCCCGGAAGAATGATTTCTAAAAACAAAGTCAAAACGTAGTGTTTTATCATTCAACAGAATAAAAGAACGAGCAAGACCGTTTATTTTCAAAAAAATTGAAAGTAAGCGGTCTTTTTTTGACATCAAAAAACATCCATTCAAAGTAGAGATGGATATGAAGTCATATCAGGACATAGACGGAATCGCGATCTAATCGGTCAGCGGTATTTCGATTGTATGAAAGCTATTGAAAAAAATGATGCAACATGACATAATCGGATTGACTAAAGCAACATAGATATTTATAATATAGACAAAACGAAAATGACATGAACGGAGGACAGGGTAATGGAGAAAACGGTAACACTTGAAGAGGCATTAAAAAGAATTGAGGAGTTGGAAAAAGAGAATGCAGAACTTCGGGAGGAATTGGAGTATTACAGAAATCGTAAATTAAGCGGTCGTCAGAAACATAACGCCAAGTGGATGGCAATTTATAATGATTTTGTTGTTGGGTATGAGAGCGGCATGACGATGGTAGAAATTGCGAAGCGGAACAATGTCAGTGAGAGGACAATCTATAGGTATAAAGCGTATTATGACAAAATGAAGAAAAATGAGGAATAGACCATTTTACTGACGTCAGTAAAATGGTCATATGAGAATTGCGGACGATTTTTTTGACCGCAAATGGATGGAGGAGTTCTATGGCAGAAGATAAAAAGAAAGAAGAATTTGCTGTGATTGATATTACAGAAGAATATTTGAAAGAAAGAATTTATGAAATTCGAGGACAAAGAGTAATCTTAGATGCCGATCTTTCTGAAATTTATGGTTATACTACAAAAGCATTTAATCAACAAGTAAAAAATAATATTGAGAAATTTGATGAAGATTTTATGTTTGAACTTACGGATGACGAGGTAGAAAATTTGCGGTCAAATTTTTTGACCGCAAATCTTAACAGTAAGAGCAGATATAATCCTCATGTATTTACAGAGCAAGGATTATATATGCTGATGACTGTTTTGAAAGGACCGTTGGCTGTTAAGCAGAGCAAGGCATTAATAAGAACCTTTAAGAAAATGAAAGATTACATATTAGAAAATCGTGATTTAATAGGTCAGCGGGAAATACTTCAGTTAAGCATGGAAACTGCTAACAACAGAATAGAAATTAACAAAATCAACTCAGATATGATATCTCTTGAAAAGCAGATTTCAGATGTTGCAGAAGGCTTGAAGGATGTTGTGACAAAATCTGAGTTGGCTGATATGATGAACAGCTTTGTTTCAGATGATGAAAAGTGGCTTATGTTTAATGCAAAATTTAGTAGTGCAGATGAGGTATATGAGTCCATTTATAAGCAGGCAAAGTCGTCAATATATGTCGTTGACAATTATATTGGCTTAAGGACGCTGGTACACCTTAAGAATTCTCCGGCCGGAGTAGCTATTATTTTATTCAGTGATAATGTTGGAAATAATAAACTTCACAACATAGAATTTACAGATTTCTGCAAGGAGTACCCAACAGTAAATTTGTCAATGAAAAAGACAGGTGGTATATTTCATGATCGATTTATCGTATTGGATTATGGAACTTCTGATGAAAGAGTTTTCTTATGTGGTGCTTCATCAAAAGATGCAGGCGCTAGAATAACCAGTATTGTTGAAGATTATGGAATATCTAAATATGCCCCGGTGATTGCCACGCTGTTGAAAAATCCAACTTTGATTTTACCACAATAGAGGGGAGTGAATGAATTGAAAAAGAAAACAAAATGCTACATATATACTCGTGTATCAACCTGAGAAATATCAAAGCCACCAAGCCAGCAGATTAATTATGCAACATTTCCTGTTGGTTAATTGATTTGAATAAAAATTAAACACTGCTCAATTGTGCAATCTATATGAATCTGATATGCTGAGTATCCGGTATATATGGGGAAGATAGCATATGGACGCAGGCGTACAGAGAAGAGAACAGGAATCCGTAATGAAACATATGTAGTGGAGCAATCAGATTTCCATGTTTATGAGGGAATTCATGAAGCAATTATTTCCGAGGAAGATTGGGATCTTGCACAGGAAAAACGTTCAATAATAATTACAAGCGTGAAAAAATTCATGATTCGGAACACGCACATTTTTTGTCAGGAATATTAAAATGACCTTTTGCTGCTGGGTATAAGAGCGGCATGACAATGGTAGAAATTGCAAAGCGGAACAATGTCAGTGAGAGGACGATTTATAGGTATAAAGCGTATTATGACAAGATGAGGGAAGAAAAGGATAATGAGTAGACCATTTTTACGGTGTTATGAAAATGGTTGCATGAATTTTGCGGTGGATTTTTTGTACCGCAAACATGAAACAAAAAAATATTTGCGGTCAAATTTTTCGACCGCAAAATTGAAGCTACAAGGTGCAAAACAAATACACTTATAGCGGCAGTTTCCAGTTGTTCCTGATATGAAGTAAGCTTGACATATAAAAGGATTGAGATACTTTTATATTTATGATACAATATCCGAAAACACGGAAACTCCAAAATGTGTGAGGAGATATTGTGTCATGAATATATATGAAAAAATCTTTGACAGATTAACGGAATTACATATGAGTCAGATTGAATTATCGCGAAGAACTGGTATTGCTACCAGTACGATCAGCGACTGGCGTAAGAAAAAAATTAATCCACAGGCAGACAAATTGGTTGCTATATGCAAAGCACTTGATATGTCGCTTGTGGATTTACTTTGCAATGGGGATGAGAAAGAAGAAAAGGTTGTGCAGACGGATTATATGTTAGATGAAAGACAGATAGTTGAAGTATTTAGAATGGCAGATAATGAAACGAAGAGAAGATTATTAAGATATTTTGAATTAGTAGAAATATGCAATCAGATCAATGAAAATAATATCTCGAAAAAAAATAAGAGAAATGTATCTGTTATTCAAGATATTGATGGCAATAATATAGTTGTGATTAATGATATTATATTTAAGGGAAAACGTTCTATTAATTGGAAAGATGTAAGGGAATACCTTAAAAACTATATTGGAGATTTTTACACCATAGCCTCTACAGGGGATATAGTGTATATTGGATTAGATTTACCGAATGAATATAGTGGTTCAAAATATACACATAGTATAAAGGGAACGAATGCGAAGGCAAAAGCCAATGCAGCACAAGGAATTCCGGAGCTGATAGAGATTGCAGTGGGGAAACATTTTCGAGAGAATACTGAAGCAAAGCATTGGAGAAATGCAAAATTTGGCTGGTATCGATATGATTCACGATTTGCATTGCCGGTATATGATGAGGTGGGGGAGATAGAGAGATACAATGTATTTCATACATCATTGATTGTTAGACATTCAGAGGATAAAAAATTATATCTATATGACATTTTGGATATAAAAAAAGAAACAAGCAACCCGATTGAGCCATAAGGCTGTACACGACAAAAACTCATTTCTTTATAGAGCAATGGTACTATATGATATGATATTTGTCAATCCGATTATTCGACAAACTGTTCGTCAATTATTTCATGATCGATTTATCGTGTTGGATTATAGTGTGAATCTAATCTGTGTGGAAGTTGGAATTGACAGTTCAAAAGAAGCCGAAAATTCGGCTATATATTATGAGGAATTTAAAATATGAATCAATACATTGATTTATCTATAAAAAAAATTGAAATTAAAAACCCAAAGAGAGACTTAAAACCGATTGTGAATTTACAGAATAAAGTAATTCTTACATTATCTCACGAAGAGTACTACTATCCCACAGACGAAAAGACAATAGAAGAGAGTCTTAAAGGCGATTATATTTTATTGGGAGTTTATAACAGAGATAAGCTTATTGCAGCAAGTTTTGCGTGTGAGGATGGTTTATTCTTTTCAAGACCTATTACTGATTGGATGGAGATTCCTGAAAATAAAATCATGTGTCAGGAATTTGTTGTGGTTGATATGGAGTACAGAGGCAATGGAATACAGAAGAGATTTATGGATGCTACTGTAAGAGAGGCAAATAGAATGGGCTATGATAATTCAAATTTTAAAAACAGTACTTCCGGTACTTTTCATGCTTTTTTTAGGGATGATTTGCAGAAAATCCAATTATATCAGTGCAGACTGCGTGGATGGGATAAAAAAGATTGTTGTAAACATAAAGCTTCCGATTGCAGTCTTTCATGGACTTGCAACATCTGTCCTGGGGAAAGAAACGATATTTAATATTGGCATGATGTTTGTGATTCTTTGTGTCACGTTTATTCTGGGTTTTGTCCTGAAACATTTTATTAGGAAACCCTATGATAAATACCTGCCTTTTATAGCTTGTGGGTATGAGGGCGGAATGATTGGATACTCGCTTTATACAGGTCTTGTCGGAGTGGAAAATTTGTCTGTGATTGCAGTGATTGATATCGCAGCATTACTTTTTACGTTCAGCATCATGAGTAATGTACTGGTTTTGATAGAAGACGGCAAAAAAGTAAGTGTGATTGAAATTGTTCAGAATGCGTTTAAGACACCTGCTTTTCTTGCGGTAATATTGGGAATACTTGCAAGTGTCAGTGGGCTGATGAATGGTTTCATGTTAAGTCCGGCAGGTGTGATCTGGACTACCATGAAAGACATGATAACGGCAGCGATGTCACCAATGATTTTACTGGTAGTAGGTTATGAAGTTCAGTTGAATAGAGAATTGTTGGGAACATGCCTGAAAACTGTAATAATAAGAGCTGTTATGCAGCTGATATTTGCAATTGCAGCTATTTCGTTGATACATATTCTTGGAAGATCAGATCGATTGTTAGAGATAGCAATCATTGTATATATGTCTATTCCTGGTTCGATGGGAATACAGGCATTTATTAAGGATGAAGACGGGAAAGTATATAGCAAATTGTAATTCCATATACCTGGCAGTGACAATTGTTGTTTATGCTATACTTGCTGCTGTGTTGTAGTTTATATTAATTTGACAAGTCTATCCATTCATGTATATAATACAGAAGATGTAAATATCAGAAGAAAACAAATATCCTAAGAAAGGAGAGCAGACTATGCGCTGGAAAACAACGAATCTTCACCTGCAAAAAGGCAACAAATTAGCTGTTTACAGGGATAGTGCGCTCTTTTTCAGGTAAACAGTTTCTAAAATTAAGAATGTAAATACGAAAAGACACTATCTCCTGTTCAAAAATATTGGAAAGATATTATTTTGAAAAGGAGATTTTTTTATGCGTAATTTTAATATAAAAAGACAGATCAATAAATTGTATACACTTACTACGGTAAGCTATTTTCGGATTGCGGGAGCATCGTGGGTGGCGCTTCTTGCACTCAGAGGATTTTCACTGTTACAGATTGGAATACTGGAGAGTATTTTCCATATCGCAAGCAGTTGTTTTGAGATCCCGTCAGGTGTTGTGGCAGATGTTTTTGGAAGGAAAAGGACGCTGGCTCTTTCGAAGCTGGTCAGTGTGCTGTCTTGTCTGGCTATGATTTTATCTGACAATTTTGGAACGGTGGCATTTGCGATTGCATTCAGTGCGCTCAGTTACAATCTGGAATCGGGAACCATAGAAGCTTTGGCGTATGACAGTTTAAAGTCGGTAAGGCAGGAGAAAAAATATAACCGATATGCTTCCACGGAAATGATGTTATATCGGATCACAAGTTCTACAGCAACACTTTGTGCAGGGGTTGCATTGTGGCTTGGATATAAAAAAGCATATGCGATTGATATTTTCTTTGGGATGATCGCACTTGGAATCGTATGCAGTTTAAGAGAAATATCGGGATTTACAGGTGCTGATGGTGAACCGACCAATCCACAGACAGATGATCATAAACAAAAGCAGATGAGTGAAGAAAAGCAGGAACGGATGAATGAAGAGGAAACTGATCAGAAAAACATTCAGAACATCCGCATTTCAGAGAGATTTCAAAACGTTGTCACAGAGAGCTGGCATTTCATGAAAAACAATCGAAAAGCCAGAAGTGTTATGATCGTAAATGCATTGATCGGTGCAGTGTCAACACTTGTCCTGTTTTTCCTGCAGGCAAAGCTGCCACTGGCGGGATTGAACGAGGCACTGCTTGGCCCGGCTCTTTTTGTCATGGGACTTGGAGCTGCACTCGGCGCCAAAGTGGTGGGATATTTTCCAAATTGGAAATACAAAAAGTATGTTATTTTAAGTGGAATCGGTGTGTTGTCTGCATTTGGAATGACGTTTTCGGGCAATCCATATCTGATGATTTTTGGTGGCTTTGTTGGTTCTTTTGCAGATGATTTTCTGGAAGTGCGCACAGACATCCTGTTAAATGATATGATTCCATCGGAGCAGAGAGCTACGCTTATTTCGGTAAATTCTTTTACATTTTCGTTGGTGATGATCGTGATGTCCACGTTGATGGGAAGTATTATGTAGTATATTTTACAGGGCTTGCGCGCTTGCGGATTTTCTGTGGGGTGGAAGCCCTGTTTTTTAAAAAAATTTTTACATTGATTCTATGGTAGGCAGCAACTAAAAAGTGTGCCCAAAATATAATTGACATAGGATCAGTAATGTTTTTCATGCATCAATGTTAATTAGGTGTGCAAATGACGGAAAAATGCATCTGCATGAAAAAAGAAATGGGTAACTTTCTCAGCTAAAAGCTTACCAGACAAAAAACCCATTTCTTATTTTAATATAGCATTTATGTTTTTATAATACAAGACTGCAAATTAATTAGCATTACTTCTATAATGTACGTTATCAATATGGAAAAGAGGAATGGAAATGATAAAAGGGTATTCGCACAAGCCTATGGGAACTGTTGCATTAGGAACTCACTTGGGTAATTTTTCAAAAGAAGATTCTTTGAAATATGTAGAAGCAATAAAGTATGCAGTTCGAAATGGGATATACTCTATTGATGGAGCTATAAATTATAGAGGAATGTGTTCAGAACGAGATGAAGGAGTTGCATTAGCTGAATTAATGAATTATGGCATTATTACCAGAGAAGAGGTATTTATATCATCTAAGGCAGGATTATTATATGGAGATATTTCAGCAAAGCTTCCACCAATGAAATACTTGTCGGAAAAACTGGAAAATAAAGGAATATCAATAGAAGATTTTTCAGAATATGAAGGTTTATTCCAGACTCTCAATCCTGCTTTTTATGAAATAGCTCTTAATAAGTCATTGGAAAATTTAGGTCTTGAAATGATAGATGTTTATTACATTCATATTCCCGAGATAACAAAATTAAAGTTAACGGAAGACGAATTCTATGAGAAAATGGAAATGCTTATAAGATGGTATGAGACAAAGTGTTTTGAAGGAAAGATTAGATATTATGGCATAGCATTTGAATTTATGGTAGAAGAACCTTTCGAAAATAAGTGGCATATTGAGATTGAAAGAATAAAGAATATAGCAAGAAAAGTGTCCGGAGAAAAGAATCATTTTAAATACATTTTGTTTGAATATAATATCATGTGTGATTGGGCTGACACAGTGAACTCTCAGATGATAGATGGTGTGAAGATGACGATGATAGAAGCTTGCAAGGCATTGGAATTAGAGACTGTTGCCAGCATGCCATTTGCTATGGGAGACGGATTTAAGAAATATGCACTTAGTGACATGTTGGATTTTGTGTTGAAAAAGATGAATCACGTTATTGTTGGAAGCAAGAATCCGAAACATATCGAGGAGATACTGAGGTGTTGGAGAGGCAACTTTAGTGAATGCTCTGGTAGACAAAGGTTTAGTGGAACGTGAGGGTTCGGCTAGAAAAGGTTACTGGAAGATAAAAGAATAAGAAGCTTTAAAGAAAATTGAAGAACTGAAGAATGAGAACACAGCACTCCACGAAGAACTCGAATATTACAAAAACCGTAAATTAAGCGGACGACAGAAGCATAATGCGAAGTGGATGGGAATCTATAATGATTTTGTTGCCGGATATGAGACCAGAGTGGTACGGATCTGGTCGAGATTGCAAAGTGCAACAATGTCAGCAAGCGTACCATTTACAGATACAAAGCGTATTATGAGGAAATGAAGGAAGCAGAAAGCGAAAAATATAACAGCTTACAGAAACATGTGACAGAATATCAGAAGGCGGGAGAAAATTTTATGGCGTCCAGCATGATTCATCTTGCAATCATACGATGCATAATAGTTAAAACAGAATTTAATAATTTGGACAGGCTGCGTCTGGGTGTGATCCTTCCAGACGGGGCTGTCAGTGGAAACAGTCATCTTAAGAAAATGATCTGTGAACAGACAAGAGTGACCTATGACCTTGAATTTTACAGGGAAAAATACGGGGAACAAATGAAGACAGATGAACTGTATCTAGGATATTATCTTCATCTGATTCAGGACATATTTTATAGAAGATATGTATATTCTGAGCATCACTTTAACTCATCCATTCCAGAGAATGTTGAAAGGCTGCATCAGGATTATGAAAATACAAATTGGTTTGTAGCGAAGCAGTATGGATTGGATAAGAATATGCTCCGGACGCAGACACTGGCAGGTGAGCCGATTATGGAATTAGCAGATTTTCGTGAGCAGGAACTGGTAAGGGAAGTACGTGAACAATTTCACCCAATGGAAGAAAAAAGCAGCTTTTTTCTGACCAGAGAGATGATCCGGGAATTTATTGACAGGGCGACGGAAATCTGTCTGCATGAACTGAATCAGCTTGCGCAGGGAAAAGCCGGACTTGACAGTTTTGAGTGGAGCTGGATGTATTATCTGACCTTTGGAAAATACGGAACTGGCGGCTGGGCATCTGAGGACGGAACGATTCAATGCATCGAGAGTGCCTATGATTTTGAGAGTGAGAAATTTACCGTTTCACTTTTAAAGCATGAAGCACAGCACGCAAAAGACCTGAAGGAATATCCAGACATTACTCCGGCGGAACTGGAATACAGGGCAAAATTAGTGGAACTGTATTATTCAAGTGATTGGGAATTATTAGGGAAATTTCTGAAAATGGCAGATGCAGACAAAGTGAATGACAGTCATGCAATGGCTTCCATGCGTATTAAAGAAGAATTTTCTGATGGAACATATGAGGATTTGGAAAAAATCAAAGAGAGAGCGCTTGAACTATTTAAAATCAATACGAGGGAACTAAGACATGGCAGCAAATAAAGTATTTATTGTGGAGGATGATGCTGTCATTGCCAGGGCAGTGGCGGCACATCTTACAACATGGCAGATGCAGGTACAGTGTGCCGGCAATTTTGAAAAAATAACAGAAGAAGTGGAAGATTTTCAACCGGACATTATTATCATGGATATCAAACTTCCGTATTATAATGGATTTTACTGGTGTGCGGAAATCCGTAAAACGTCCAAAGTACCGATCGTTTTCTTATCTTCTGCGGATGATAACATGAATATTGTGATGGCAATGAACATGGGCGGCGACGATTTTATCGCAAAACCATTTGACTTACAGGTGCTGACCGCAAAATTACAGGCTGTACTTCGAAGAAGCTATGGAAGCGAACTCGCAAGCCACTCGATCGAATGTGGAGAAGTCGTATTGAATCTGAATGATACTTCAGCGGCAGTCCGTGGAGAGAAGATCGACCTCACAAAAAATGAATTTCTGATCTTAAAGACGTTAATGGAAAAACAGGGAAAAGTGGTAAGCCGCGAAGAAATCATGGAACGTCTCTGGGGCAATGATGAATTTGTGGATGACAACACGCTGACGGTCAACATCACAAGGATACGAAAAAAATTAGAAGCCGCAGGAGTGAATGATTTTATCACAACAAAGCGGGGACTTGGATATCTTGTTGGAGCATAATGTTGAAATTTTCGTCGCAGGCAGCAAGAAAATCATAGAGAGTTTGTTTTCTTTTAGCGAAAATACAGGAGTTAGATAATGAGCAAAAACATGCAGATGAAAAAAGAAACAGGAAAAATTTCACATAGAAAATTTTTGTCAGAAAATATAGGCTTATTATTGATAGCTCCTGTTTTCCTGCTCCTGATGTTTACAGTATCCAATTTATATCAGCTTCCGGCAGAATATGTCTTTTATCTAACAAGCATATTTCTGATACTCTGGGTGACCACTTTGTGTATGCAGTACTGGGGATTCCGGAAGAGAACAGAGCAATATGAAAAAGAAAGCAAGGAAAAGCAGGAAAGTAATTCAAAAGAGAGCAGACAATGGGAAGAATTACAGGAAAAGCAGGACTTTTTTGCATTGTGGGCACATCAGATCAAGACACCGATCGCGGCTTTGAATCTTCTTTTGCAGGGAGAAAAGCAGGATGCGGCAGTATGCCGACAGGAATTATTTAAAATAGAGAGTTACGTGGAGATGGCATTGAATTATCTCCGCTTTGAAGAGATGAGCAATGATCTTGTGCTTGAGCGAAATTCACTGGAACAATTAGTCCGGCAGGTAGTAAAAAAATATGCAGCAATTTTTATCTACAATCATATCTCCATTCAGCTGGAACACTTGAATTATACAGTGCTTACAGATGAGAAATGGTTTTGTTTTGCATTGGAACAGATTTTATCGAATGCATTAAAATACACAAAGCAGGGAAGTGTGAAGATTTCGGCAGAGGAGACAGAAAATGGTTTGCAGATATTTGTGAAGGACACCGGTATCGGCATTAAGAGGGAAGATCTGCCGAGAATTTTTGAAAAAGGTTTTACCGGATATAATGGCAGGATGGATAAGAAGGCGAGCGGTCTTGGACTTTATCTGTGCAAAGGCGTGTGTGAGAAGCTCGGACATGAAATCCGGGTGGTTTCGGAAGAGGGAGAAGGAACGACGGTGATACTTACTTTGCAGTTGGAGAAAGTGCAGCAGAGGGATCTTGTGAACATGTAAAATCCTGAAAAATGATAATTGAATCAATATGGAAATTTAATATTAGGGTATGTTATACTAAGAGAAAGCAAGTAAAAATGGGGGATTTCAAATGAGTGCACAGACAGATTGTGAGATGCTTTCTATTGAAGTGATGGAAGCATATGCAGGTAAATATAACCTTTCTGGTAATAAAGTTGTAGAATTATTTCAAAAAAATCAAGTTTTTGAAAAGATGCTGATTCAGCATGAGTATCTACATCAAGTTAGTTTTGAAGAGGTTATGGAGTTTGTAGAAAATGCAATAGCAGATGATTCAAGGGAATTGGTAGTATATCATGGTACTTGTTCTGAATTTGAGAAAATTAATCTCAATAAATCGCATAACCGACGTGATTTTGGAAAGGGATTTTATACAACAATACTGCAATCACAGTCAAAGGAATGGGCATACAGGCTTTCATTACGAGAAAAACGGAACGATTATTATGTATATGAATTTTTATTTGAGGAAGTGCCTTCACTAAAAGTGAAGCGTTTTGACAGATTAAATGAAGAATGGTTAGAATTTATTAAGAAAAATAGAAGTAAAGGCGGTTTGCAGCATGATTATGATGTTGTAATTGGACCAGTGGCGGATGACAATACCATGGAAACAGTGCAATTATATATGGCGAATATACTTACAGCGGAAGAGGCGGTGGAAAGGCTTCGCTATAATAAGGTAAATAATCAGGTATCGTTTCATACAGAAAGGGCACTGCAATATGTAAAATTAGTTAGGAGGGTTTCTTATGCCAGAAAAGATATATAGTTTTAATGGAAAAGATATTACGATGAATATATGTATACAGATTAGAGATGTGGTGAAATTACTACAGGAACATTTTCATATTGCTTTTGAAGAAGCAGTATTGCTTTTTTATAAATCGGAGACATATAAGACACTACAGGAGACAGAAAACGGTTTATGGGCTGAGTCAGCGGAATATATAGCTGACAGATATTACGAAGAGCAGGGAAAATAACACTTTTCTTACAAAAATGTAAGATTACGACAAGGAAATGTAAGCCAAAGAAAGGGCACTACATTTCCTTTTTTGCTATGATAGTCTTACAAACAAGGAGGATAAATCCTCTGCTCCTGTAAAAGCAGTCGCATTTTCCTTCGGAAAACAAGGAGGATTATATGTCAATCTTAGAAGTCAATCATATCAAAAAAGTATATAAAACACGTATGGGTGGGGACGAAGTCACCGCATTAAGGGATGTGCATTTCAGTGTGGAACCGGGAGAATTTGTGGCGATCATGGGAGAATCCGGAAGTGGTAAGACAACGCTTCTGAATATCCTTGCAAGCCTTGATACACCGACCGCCGGAAAAGTGTTAGTGGATGGAAAAGATTTCACCACATTAAAGGACAATGAGCGTGCGATTTTCAGAAGAAGCAATCTCGGATTCATCTTTCAGGATTTTAATCTCTTGGATAATTTTTCCATCGAAGATAATATCAAACTGCCGCTGGTGCTGGCAGGAGAGGATTATAAGAAAATGGATGCAAAAGTACAAAAGGCTGCCGGGCAGCTTGGAATTGTGGAGCTTTTGAAGAAATATCCGTATGAAGTGTCCGGTGGGCAGAAACAGAGAACTGCGATCGCAAGGGCTTTGATCACAAATCCAAGGATCCTTCTGGCAGATGAACCGACCGGGGCATTAGATTCCAAGGCGGCGACCAACCTGTTAAAGCAGCTCCGTGAGATTAACCAGACAGGTCAGACGATTCTTATGGTAACACACAGCAATGTGGCGGCAAGCTATGCCGACCGTGTCATGTTCATTAAGGATGGTGAAGTATTCCATCAGATTTACCGCGGTGATATGACAAGAAGTGCACTGTTAGATAAGATCTGTGACGCAGTGACCGTTCTGATGAGAGGAGGAGAGGACAGTGAATCATAAGCTTCTGACAAAATTTGTGTTCAGTGGAATGCAGAAAAATAAAAAGACACTGATCCCATATCTGCTTGCAGGAACGATGACTGTCATGATTTATTATATTTTGCAGTCACTTGCGCATTGTCCATACATTTATAAAGATGGAGTGGAAGCGTTTTATGGTGCACAGATTATCTCGATTTTACTGGAAATCAGCGGTCAGATCGTAGCAGTCTTTGCGGCAGTTTTTCTTTTTTATACAAATCAGTTTATGATAAGGGCGAGAAAAAAGGAGATGGGGCTTTATGGAGTTCTTGGAATGTCCAAAAAGAATATTACCTATATTTTAGCTGCGGAGAGCCTGATTCATGCTTTGACCAGCATTATTACAGGAATTATGATGGGAACTTTTCTGAACAAATTAATGCTTCTCATTCTCTATAAGATCATCAATCAGCCACCGGTAAACGGACTGTTTTTCTCAGTGGAAGCACTGAAAAGTACATTGGTTTTATTTGTTATCCTTTTTGCAGTCAGTCTGATTTATAATGTGGCTTCCATCCGGGTTGGAAAACCGATCGCACTGCTGCAGAGTGACAGAACAGGGGAAAAAGAACCGAAAGTGAAAGTTCCTATATTTATTCTTGGAATTATAACACTGACTGCGGGATATAAGCTGGCACTGTCTGCTAAGTCAATCGGGGGTGCGGTCAACATATTATTTGTCAGCATTCTGCTTGTTGTGATCGCAACCTATTGTCTTTTTACAGCCGGAAGTATTTTTATCCTGAAGTGCATGAAAAAGAATCCGAAGTTTTACTATAAAACAAAGAATTTTATCAGTGTATCGAATCTGATGTTCCGGATGAAACATAATGCAGCAGGACTGGCGTCCATCTGTGTACTTTCTACAGGTGTGATCCTGTTGCTGACCTGTGGCTTTTCACTGATGATGCTCATCGGAAAAAATATAGATGACAGATATCCGACAGATATTAAAGTGGCAGAAACTGTGTCAGAGGCAGGAAAAGGCATGGATGATTTCGTTACTATGAATAAAGCGTTGCAGCAGGATGGGATTGTGACTACCGACCAGATTTATAGACAGTACCGGAATATCATGGTCACGGAAAAAGATGGAAAACAAAAGATTGCAGACCCGGATACATTCGACAGTGACATAGCCTCCGATATCGTTACGTATCTGTTGTCTGCTGCTGATTATAACGAATATGCCGATATGAATCTGACACTTAAGGATGACGAAATACTCATCTACAGTTCAGGAAAAGAATGGAAAAAAGGTGATAACCTGAATTTTATGGGAAAAGAGTATACAGTAGCAGGAGAGGCAGAGTATTCTGCAATCCGCTATATCATTGATTCGACCATGTCAATTTTCGAACGTGAAATTCTTGTCTTTCCGGATGATGAGCAGATCTGTGCTCTGATGGCGGAAGCCGGACAGAGAGTGAATCCGGATGAGTATGAAGTCTTCATCGGATACCAGTTAGAAAAAGCTCTGACAGAAGAACAGATGGAAACGGTCAGAGCTTTGATGGAACTGGGGGGATTAAACCGTGAAGCAATTCGTTTTAAATCAGAGGAGATGAGCGCTTTTTATAGTATCTATGGTGGAATCTTTTTTGTAGGAATGTTTCTGGCAGCACTCTTTCTCATGGCAACGGTTATGATCATTTACTACAAACAGATGTCGGAAGGGTACGAAGACCAGAAGCGATTCCAGATCCTTTCCAATGTCGGTCTGACTGAAAAAGAAGCAAAAGAATCCATCCGGACGCAGGTTATGTTATTATTTTACCTTCCGGTCGCAGCAGCGATTATGCATATGATCGTGGCAAGCAGCGTGGTCAGACTTTTTTTACGGATGATACTGATCGTGGATACCTTTACCTTTAACATGGCGATCGCAATTGTGTGCGTGATCTTCCTTGTGGTCTATACGATTGTATACAAGATCACTTCGAGAGAATACTACAAGATCGTGAATCAGAAAGATTAAATTTGCCCTATTGACAGCACAATGCAAGTGTGATACATTAGGTCACAAAGTTAATACACTAAACCATTGAAGCGGAGATAACGGCAATAATGCCTTTACAGAGAGCCTGTGATGCTGTGAATCAAGGTGGCACCGCGGATAAGAATTTCTATTCGTCCTTGACAGAGAGTATATTTCTGTCAGGGACGTTTTTTATTGCATAGGGAACATAGTTCAGTTCCTGTTGCATAAAAAAATGCAAAAATTCTTTGGAGGTGGTGTAAAGTTTTCAGATGTGAATATGGATGGGAAAAAGGATGTTTTGCTGCTACTCCAATACTGTAATGATGGAGATTCGTGGAATATGCCGGTTATATTTTTACAGGAAAATCCGGACAATATGATGTATCTGGATTATCCAAATCTGGAAAGCTACAAAGTCGAAGCGAAAACAAAAAATGGCACGCCTTTTTATAGGGATACTTTTTTTGAAGAATTTCTCGGTAAGCAGCATCTGACAGAAAAGCTTTCTGATATGGAAGGTGTATGGACAGACTATGCAGAGTATTTGGACAACATATTAGGTGCTACTATGGACATCCAAAAGCAGATTGAGGTATTTGCACAAAACAGGGACAAGTGGGCAACTGATATTGATTTTGCTGATGAACAATATAAATTCACGCTGGTTGATCTGGATATGGATGGACAAGTGGAACTATTGGTTTCACATTCTGGCGGCACAGGATTTTTTTCTTATACAAGTTTTACAATGTTGATAAGGATGGAAAACTAAAAGAACTGGATACGACCTTATCAGAATATGATTCCCAGCCGGATCTTATGGATCAGATATCGGATGGAAGTGATGTGATGGTATATTCTAATATCATAAATGGTAAAGGATATTATAATTATATTGTGTACGATCTCATGAAGGAGTCACCGAGCAGTTATGTATACCGTGTCAGTTCGCTTGCAATCGTTGATGATGTTGTAACAGAAACAAAACTGGCAGTCGAATACGAAACATATGATGGTCCGGATTATGCAGCGACAGTCAGCTATAAGGACTATACCGGGGCAGAACTGACAGAGGAAGAGTATTATGCTTATGCGGCAGCCTATTATGATGCACAAAATGCAGCAGAACAGAGGGCACATTTCCAATGGAAGGACGTCAGTGATATCGTAAATGCGAGTGACGAAGAGGCAATTCGAATGCTTACAGAAGTGTATAATGCATACAGTTTTAATTAATAAGAGTCAGGTGTCAAAAATCAGGAAATAGACTTTTGGGCACCTGAATTTTAATGAAAAAATATCAAGCAGCATGGTTAAGAGAAACGATTAAAAAAAACTGTCATATATTAAAGTGTACCTGAATATAGCACATTGCTTAGCAGGGGTAATAAAAAAACAGGAAAGGAAAAATATATGGCACGTTTTACAAACCAGGCACAATTGCGTTATGGAAGATCCATTGCCAATTCAAATATAGCAGTCGGTGAGATTCTGGAAGTTTTATCCGCTGCAAAGGAGGCAGTGCGGAACACTTACAGACAAAACGATACGATCACCTATGTGATCAGTATTGTAAATGCAGGAACGTTAGCTTATACAGGACTTACCATTACAGACAATCTGGGAGCTTATTCTTATAATACAACATCTCTTGTTCCACTGGATTATATGGAAGGAACAGCGAAGTATTATATCAATGGTGTATTGCAGCCGGCACCTGCAGCAACAGCCGGACCGCCACTTGTGATAAACGGGATCACAGTACCGGCAGGCGGCAATGCAGTGATCGTATACGAAGCAGAAGTGAATCCGTATGCACCACTTGCTGCAACCGGAAATATTGTAAATACGGCAACGATCACAGGCGGAGGCATTACACCGATCGAGGTGACAGAGACAGTGGTAACAGATAATGAGCCGCTATTAAATATCACGAAATCGATCAGCCCGGTTCCGGTAACGGAAAATGGAACACTGACCTACACGTTCCTCATTCAGAACACCGGAAATACCGCAGCGGATGCAGCCACAGCAGCAGAGATCATCGATACGTTCGATCCGATTCTTTCCAACATAGCGGTAAGCTATAACGGAACAGCACTTGTGGCCGGAACAGATTACACATACAACGAAACAACCGGATTATTTGCAACGACTGCCGGAAGGATCACAGTGCCTGCAGCAGCCTATACGCAGGATCCGGCTACCGGAAACTGGATCGTAACACCGGGAACAGGAACCTTAACTGTGACAGGAACAATCTGATCACAAAGAATATAAAGAGAGAAAATGGGTTGCCACATTTTGTGGCAGCCCATTTTCTCTTTTTTGCATGGAAATAAGAGCTGATTGGAGCATATATGAAAAATCAAATGATTTTCGATTGACATGAAGAAATACCATGATTATACTTTTGAATAATAATTTCAAGAAGGCAGACGAGATATGAGTGATATCATCTTCAATAAGCCCGACAGAACAAACACAAGGAGGATTGCCCATGGAATTGATAAGAGTACAGGATTCTGATTATCGAAAAACATATGAGCTTTATATGACTTTTCCGGAAAATGAAAACGGATATATGAATAGCGTATATGGCTATAACTATGAACAGTTTCTTGAATGGATCGAGAAAAAGAGAAACTGGTCATTAGGAAAGGAGCTGCCGGAAGGATTTGTTCCGGATACTACATACGTGCTTGTTGATGAAGATGTATATGTGGGAGTATTTAGTTTAAGACATTGTCTCAATGATTTTCTCAGAGAAGGATCTGGACATATAGGTTATTGCATATCAGAAAAATACAGAGGAAGAGGTTATGCAACTAAGGGATTGAAGCTGACGCTTGAGAAAGCCGGACAGAGGTCTATTCACGAAGTTTATATGTCTGTAAATAAGGATAATCCGGCAAGCCTTCGTGTTCAGATGAAAAACGGAGCATATATCCATCATGAAAATGAGACAAAATTTTTTACAAGGATAAATCTGATGGAAACAGATGAATGTTAGCAGAACACGAAAATATTTATAATACAAGTGATTAGGAGAGAACAATGAATTTACAACAGATTTTTGACAATACGGATTTCGTGCATGCAAGCGGAACAAAAGAAGAGTTACAGGTTGCAGAATATTTGAAAATGCAGTGTGAAAAGGCAGGGGTTACAGCAAGACTGGAAGGATTCCGTGTCGCAATGGGCGAAATCAAAGATGCTCATTTATACGCAGACGGGGAAGAACTGACATGCAAAGCATTTACATGCTGCGGAAGCGGAAATGTAGAGGGAGAATTATACTATATGCCGGGAACGGATGCAGTTTCTATCGCAGGTGCGAAGGATAAGATCGTTCTCATGGATACGCAGGGCATTGGATTTTTTACCTATCAGGATCTGATGAAAGCAGGGGCAAAAGCCATTCTTTTCCAGTATGGCAATATGTATTATCCACAGACGGATATTGACCAGAGAGACCTCCGTGAGGCAGTTGTCGGCGAGGAACGGAAGGTGTTCTGTGCAATGCTGCACTCCAGCGAGGCGGTAAAACTCGTGAAAAATGGTGCAAAGCAGATAAAATTAGAAATTAAGCAGAAAGAATATGACGGAGAATCACATAATGTGATCGCTGAGCTTCCGGGAAAAAGAGACGAATGGATCGTATTAAGTGCACACTATGATACAACGTCACTTTCCCATGGTGCATATGACAATATGAGTGGCTGTGCAGGTCTTCTTGGAATCATGGAGCAGATGAAGGAAAAAGAATTAAATTACGGCCTGCGTTTCATGTTCTGTGGAAGCGAGGAGCGTGGTCTGCTTGGTTCTAAAGCATATGTCAGAGATCACGAAGCCGAACTGGAAAAAATCGTATTGAACATCAATCTGGATATGATCGGTACTTACATGGGTAAATTTATCGCATGTGTTTCCGCAGAAGAGAAGCTTTCTCATTACATCAGCTATATGGCAGCGGAAGTTGGTTTTCCGGTCGCATCCAAAACAGGCGTTTATTCCAGTGATTCCACGCCATTTGCAGACAAAGGTATTCCTGCCGTTTCATTTGCTCGGATTGCAGGTGGAAATGTTGCACCGATCCATTGCCGCTATGATCTGAAAGAAGTGATGTCAATGGAACAGCTGCAGAGAGACATTGATTTTCTTGCAATATTTACGAACCGTTTTGCAAATGCAGCAGTCTGCCCGGTTGCAAGAGAGATACCGGAAGATATCAAAAAGCAGCTTGATGAATATCTGTTCCGCAAGAGAAAAGATTTATAAAAATATATCTGCAATAATAGTCAAGTTAATTTTTATGCAACCGGAGATTCCACACGGCATTTAATGTGGGCTATGCCTTTTTACTTGGCTCTTTTTTTGAAATAAATCAACACCACAGCAAGGCATTCAATGCAATACGCTACTCCAAAAATCACATGGCGGACAGCAGCGGTTTGCCGAGCTTCCTGCAAATCATCTTCTGTGCAAACGGTGATGGGGAGAATGGTTCCATCCTTGGGAGTGTATCGAAGTGAAACTACTTTTTCGTTGCAGTCAATATCATTTGGATGGATGGTTTGCTTTTCGATAGGCTCTCTACTGAACTACAGCATACATTAAGCTATTGAAATTTGGCATCGCACTTGTGATGCCTTTTTCAATGATTTTCAGTCCGTTTCTCAGCAGCTCGTTCTCAAAAGTACTGAATGAAACCATCCTGCAAGATGTTCCCGCAACCATCATTTTTCCAGATTCATGTTCTCTTTCCTGAATCTCAAAAGCGTTGCTGATATCGCTTTGCATTTCATAATTTCCGTCTCCCATTGAACAAATAAGAGCAATTCCATCTGATTTCAAATGGCTACGAATGAATTGATAAAACCCGTTCCTGTCTTCATCTAAAACGAACATATGAACAACCGCAATTGAATAAATAAAATCAAACTTTTCATTCAAATCACTTGATAAACAATCCAAAACCATGAATTTTGATTCAAAATCAGGCATTTTTTTCTTACAATAGTCTATTGCTTCAGGCGATATATCGGTTGCCATAAGGTGAAAGCCATTTTCTAAAACGGTGGCGGAGTCTCTGCCTTCACCACACCCAATTTCCAGTAATGACTGCTCAGGATGAAGGTGATATCGATTAATAATATCCATAACGATTGGAGTATTTTTCATTTGCTCCCAACTGACACCCTTTTCATGAGCGGTTTTATATCGATCTTCATAGGCTTCATAGTATTTTCTGTTCTCTTTTTGCATGGATGCCCCCTCATTAAAATTTGTATCCCATCCAAGGCGAAGCTTATTCTTCACCGAATGGCTTTTTATAGTGATAGTTTATCATACTATTGCAGAATATGTGTAGGTTTTCGAATCGGATACAAAATGGAAGAAAAAACAGAAAAAGATGCATAGAAGAATTAGGTATGATAAAATAAGAGAAGAGGAGTCAGATGACGTTATAGATACCGAGAAACGATAAAAGGTGGGGCAGTCAGATGAAAAAGAACATCATATTCGGACTCATAATAGTATCATTTGTTCTTGCAGGCTGTAAGCAGGAAGCAAAGGATGCAAAAGAAGCATCAACGGAAGTGTTAAAAGAATTGTCCGGTGGGCAGGAAGCGGTTACAGAGACACCGGGACAGAACATGCAAAGCCTCAAGCAGAGAGTGATTGAGGATCAGACATTTGAGATTCAGCTGGATGACTGGGGAATGGTAACATTTACATCAGTTGCACCAGAAGATAATTCAAATAAGCCGGAATTCTTATTGATGAAAAACGATAAAATTATGTATGAGTTTCCGGAAATAACGGCAGCAATATCGGATTCATTTGGGCAGGTCAGTGGCGTCAAATTTTCAGATGTGAATATGGATGGGAAAAAGGATATTTTACTGCTGCTCCAATATAGTAATGACGGAGATTCATGGAATATGCCGGTTATATTTTTACAGGAAAATCCGGACAATATGATGTATCTGGATTATCCAAATCTGGAAAGCTATAAAGTAGAAGCGAAAACAGAAAATGGTAATCCGTTTTATCGGGATACTTTTTTGGAAGAATTTCTAAGCGAGCAGCATCTGACAGAAAAGCTTTCTGATATGGAAGGCGTATGGACACATTATGTAAAATATGTGGACAGCATATCTGGAGCTACTAAAGATATTCAAAAACAGATTGAGATATTTGCACAAAACAGGGACAAGTGGGCAGTTGATATTGATTTTGCCAATGAACAATATAAATTCACGCTGGCAGATCTGGATATGGATGGACAAGTGGAACTTTTGGTTTCGCATTGTGGCGGCACGGGAATTTTTTCTTATACCAGTTTTTACAAAGTAGATAAGGATGGAAAACTAAAAGAACTGGATACAACTTTTTCAGAATATGAATCCCAGCCGGATCTTATGGATTCGGTATCGGATGAAAGTGATGTGACGGTATACTCTAATATCATAAATGGAAAAGGATGCTATAATTATATTGTGTACGATTTTATGAAAGAGTCACCGGACTGTTACATCTACCGGGTCAGCTCACTGGCGATCGTGGATGATGTTGTAACAGAAACAAAACTCGCCATTGAATATGAAACATATGAAGATCCGGATTACGAAGCAACGATAAGCTATGAGGATTACAATGGGACAGAGCTGACAGAGGATGAGTATCGTACTTATGCGGCGCGCTATTATGAAGCACAGCAGGCTTCCGAACATCGGGCACATTTCAAATGGATAGATGTCAGTGATATTGTGGATGTCAGCGATTCAGAGGTAGCTCAAATACTTATGGAATCTTATGACGCATATAGCTTCCATTGACAATCAAAAAATACAAGCTGCAGTGATGAAGAAATTGCAAGACTTTGCGATATTGCAATTTGCACCTTTGTTACAATCACTTCTTGAAGTGCAGCACGAAATATAATAGAATGACAATATACTGTTTTTCAATGACACGATGGAGCTTTGAGGAGGGAAAAAAATGGATATGAATATCGTATGTCTGGATCTGGAGGGCGTTCTTGTGCCGGAGATCTGGGTTGCATTTGCAGAAGAGACAGGAATCCCGGAGTTAAAGAAAACGACAAGGGATGAGCCGGATTATGATAAACTGATGAAATGGAGACTTGGAATCTTAAAAGAGCATGGTCTTGGATTGAAAGAAATTCAGGAAACGATCGCAAAGATCGATCCGATGCCAGGGGCAAAAGAGTTTTTAGATGAACTGCGCAGCATGACACAGGTGATCATCATCAGTGATACATTTACACAGTTTGCAGCACCACTTATGAAAAAGCTGGGATGGCCGACGATTTTCTGCAATTCACTGGAAGTGGCAGAAGATGGCGAGATTACAGGTTACAGGATGAGAGTAGAAAATTCCAAGTATTCAACAGTAAAAGCACTCCAGTCGATTGGATTCGAGACGATCGCAAGCGGAGACAGCCATAATGATCTTGGAATGATCAAGGCAAGTAAAGCCGGATTCTTATTTAAGAGCACCGAACAGATCAAAAAGGATAATCCGGAGCTGCCAGCGTATGAGACTTATGATGAATTAATGGAAGCGATTAAGAAGGCGTTATAAAAGCTACAAAAAAATACCGGGATGCTTCAAATAGAAGCAGCCCGGTATTTTTTGTAGCAGAGATATTATTTTCGTATCGCCTTCACCAGCCCATACAACGTAATCAACATCGTCACAAACTCCGCAGCAGGGAAAGCAAGCCATACACCATTTAATCCAAGCAGTGCAGACAGCACGAATGCAAAAATGATGATCGCAACAAATCCGCGTGAGATGGACGCAAAAAATGCATATTTTGCAGATTCTATCGAGCTTAAAATGGCAGTTCCGACAATGTTCATTCCGGCAAAGAGAAATCCAATGAAATATAACCTTAAACCGTTTTCTGCGTAGGAGGCAAGCACCTGATTTCCCTCTCCGTTAAATACAGCGGTGATCGCAGGGGCGTAAAGGTAAATGCAGACCACCAGAAGGATAGCAACGCCGATGGTGGTCGTGACTGCCATTTTCAGATAGGTGGTTACATTCTTGTGATTTCCCTTGCTGTAAGCTTCACTGATGAGCGGCTGGGAGCCTTGCGCAATGCCGTTAAATAGGGCGACTGCGACCAGTGAGGTGTTGGCGACGACGCCGTAGGCGGCAACTCCGGTGTTTCCCGCAAGACCGAGGATCAGCATATTAAAGACGACCGTGATAACCCCGGAAGAAATCTCACCGACGAAAGAGGAAACGCCGACCTGACAGCAGTACAGCAGTCTGCGGAAAGAAGGCAGGATTGGTTTCAGGCGGATCGTACTCTTTTTTGATTGAAAATGGATACAGCAGATCGCAATGCCGATGATCGGGGAGAAGGCGGTTGCAAGTGCAGCACCTTCCATGGAAAGCCCCAGTGGAAACATCAGGATATAGTCAAACACGATGTTGAACAGACTGCTGAATAAAGTTGCGGACATCGCAATGGAAGGATTTCCATCATTTCGCACAAAAGCATTACAAATATAGTTCCACATAAAAAAGGGAGCAAAGCACATAAAAATTCTTGTATAATTTTTCCCGGTGGCAACGATTTGGGCATCACCGCCTAACAGTGCGATCAATTTATCCGGAAGAAACAGACCGACAAAAATAAAAAACAGACTGATGATAAAAGCCCACACAAGCGCATGGAAAAAATATCCATCCGCATCCGGGCTTTTTTTATTGCGTTCCACAACAAAGCGGATCGCAGAACCAACGCCCATCATCGCACCGATCGCAAAAATAATATTATAAATTGGCAGAACCAGATTTAAGGCAGTGATACCGTCGGCACCCACCGCTACAGAAATAAAGTAGGTGTCTGCAAGAATATAAACAGACATACCTACCATACCAAGCATATTTTGAGAGACGTATTTAATGAACTTCTTTAACATGATAGAACTCCAAATATGTGTAATAAAGAAACCGGATGCAATGTGACATCCGGTTTCTTTTAAGCTAAAAAACAAATTAATGGATATTAACAGATCATTAAGCCTGAGGACCAGCAGCAACTAATGCTTTACCAGCTTCGTTTCCTTCGTATTTTGCGAAGTTTTTAACGAATCTTGCAGCTAAGTCTTTTGCTTTTACTTCCCATTCAGAAGCATCAGCGTAAGTGTCACGAGGATCAAGGATCGCTGGATCAACGCCTGGAAGCTCTGTAGGAACTTCAAAGTTGAAGTATGGGATTGTCTTTGTAGGAGCTGTCTTGATGTCTCCGTTTAAGATAGCATCGATGATACCACGTGTATCTTTGATGGAGATACGTTTTCCAGTTCCGTTCCATCCTGTATTTACGAGGTAAGCTTTTGCTCCGCTCTTTTCCATTTTCTTAACAAGTTCTTCTGCATATTTTGTTGGATGAAGCTCTAAGAAAGCCTGTCCGAAGCATGCAGAGAATGTAGGTGTTGGCTCTGTAATACCACGCTCTGTACCAGCAAGTTTTGCTGTGAATCCAGATAAGAAGTAGTACTGTGTCTGTTCTGGTGTAAGAACAGATACTGGAGGAAGTACGCCGAATGCATCTGCAGATAAGAAGATTACATTCTTAGCAGCTGGTGCAGAAGAGATTGGACGTACAATATTCTGAATATGGTTGATCGGGTAAGACACACGTGTGTTCTCTGTTACGCTCTTATCAGCGAAATCAATCTTACCATTCTCATCTAATGTAACGTTCTCTAAGAGTGCGTCACGTCTGATTGCATTGTAGATATCTGGTTCGGAATCTTTATCAAGGTTGATAACTTTTGCGTAGCATCCACCCTCGAAGTTGAATACACCGTTGTCATCCCAGCCGTGCTCGTCATCACCGATCAGGAGACGTTTTGGATCTGTGGAAAGTGTAGTTTTACCTGTTCCGGAAAGTCCGAAGAAGATAGCTGTGTTCTCACCATTTAAGTCTGTGTTAGCTGAGCAGTGCATAGAAGCCATACCTTTTAATGGTAAGAAGTAGTTCATCATAGAGAACATACCTTTCTTCATCTCTCCGCCGTACCATGTGTTAACGATAACCTGCTCACGGCTTGTGATGTTGAACATAACTGCTGTCTCAGAGTTTAATCCTAACTCTTTGTAGTTCTCAACTTTTGCCTTAGAAGCATTGTAAACAACGAAATCCGGCTCGAAGTTCTCTAATTCTTCTGCTGTAGGTTTGATGAACATATTTGTTACAAAGTGAGCCTGCCAAGCAACCTCAACGATGAAACGGATTGCCATACGTGTATCTTTGTTAGCACCGCAGAATGCATCTACAACAAAAAGTCTCTTGTTGGAAAGTTCTTTGATAGCTAAATCTTTTACAGATTTCCAGGCTTCTTCTGTAGCTGGGTGGTTGTCGTTTTTGTATTCGTCAGAAGTCCACCATACAGTGTCTTTTGAGTTCTCATCCATAACGATGTATTTGTCTTTTGGAGAACGTCCTGTATAGATACCTGTCATTACGTTTACTGCGCCAAGTTCGCTGACCTGACCTTTTTCGTAACCTTCAAGTTCCGGTTTTGTTTCTTCTTCGAATAATAATTCATAAGAAGGATTGTAAACAACTTCTGTTGTTCCGGTAATGCCATACTTGCTTAAATCAATTTTTGCCATTTTTAATTACCTCTTTCCTTTCGCTGTGTGTAATATGGTATCAATCTGTAAAAACAGACTATACATATCTTTTTGGAAGCCGGACTTCTGATCGCTCTGTTCCACATTGTGAAATGCAGGAAACATAAGCAAATTGCCAACTTTCTCTACCATAATTATACATATCTCGGTTATAAAATCAATAAAAAAATTGTTAAAAATTTAGCAATTTATGGAGGAAAATTTGTCATCATCTGCGCTTGACAGAGATACAGACAGATTTGAGTGGAAAAATATGATCCAAACCCGCTTTTCACGATTGAAAAATGCACACAAAAACAATATAATGCAAGCAGCAGAAAGACGAAACAGTCTGGTCTGAAAAGCCGTAACATCCATTTTGAAAAAGAGGGAAAAGGAAATGAAATTCATACACAAAATCAGTCCGGTGCTGATATTAGCAGGTTATTTTTACATTTTATACGAAGGCTATTTTTTATGCCAGTTTGGAGGAGTACGCTACCACGGACAGAAAATGGCTGTGGGAGCAGCGGTCATGGCAGTTGGTTTTCTCTTCTGGCTTATCACCAGAAAAAAGGCAAAAGAACAGCAGGCAGGGAAAAAACAGTATCTGTGGATCGCAGAACTTGTGGCGGCAGGAGCGGCAACGATCATCTGTGGCGCTGCGGTGATCCGCACGGCAATCCCATACAATGGGGCGCTCTCCTGGAAAATTGATGAGTGGCGGAGAATAATTGATGAGAGTTCTTCCAATGCTAATAGTGATATTAATAAGGAAGAAAACGAGCCGGCAATTTCCGATGAAGCAGAGACAGAAACGGAAACAAAGACCAGTGAGAAAATCCGCAATTCGGATACGTGGGAATTTAATGCAGAAGACGGCGATATGTATTATTTCATCAATGATATTACCGGTTACCGGCTGAATGTGGTGGACGCTGCCTGTGGAAGCCGCTTTTATAACTTTGAAAAGACGAAGGACGGCGGTACGACCTGGACAGAGGTCAACGGTGATCCGTTTGACCAGAATATGGGCGTTGCCGAAGGTCTGCTCTTTTTTACAAATGATTTCGGATTTGCAGGACTGACGTATGCAAGTGAGGATTTCTCCATGCTTTATGTGACGAAGGATGGCGGAGAGACATTTGAACGGCTGGAACTTCCTTTGGATACGGTGACAGAACTTCCATCTGAAGCAGAAGAACTGGGATTTACAATCGAAGATTATGATTATCACACCATGCCGCAGATTGTGGATGGAAAAATGGAGATTTATCTGCAGACCGATGCGATGGAACAGCAGGGGATTATTTTTCAGTCTGAGGATAACGGAGTTACCTGGGAGTATGCAGGTTGTAAGGAATGATATACAAAAAAATTACGAGGTTAAAATCATATGGAACAATATAGCTATCATGAGGAAACTGGAAAAATCACATTGGAAAAGAAAACAGCACAAAATAGTGAAAACGCAGGAAAAAGCATTTATCTCATGAGTCTGGATGAGTTTTTGAGCCATCCGCGGAAACTTGTGCGGAAAAATAATTTTATCCACAGCATGACACCAATTCAGTACTGCAAGATTGAAAAATACCGGGAGTGTGTGCAGGGAACAATGCGTGTGCCAAAGGGAAATAAAGGGCAGGTGTGTATCCATAATTTTGGATTTTACCTGTCAGAGCAGGAATTATATCTTGTGGAGGAAAGCCATTTCCTGATGGAGTATCTGAATAAGATGGCGGAAGGCACCTACGAGGGTTACAGCTTCCGGCAGATCCTTCTGGCATTGTTCGAGGAACTGCTGCAGGATGAAGTACTGTATCTGCAGAAACAGGAGGAACATCTGGCTGGTCTGGAGGAGGAACTGTTAAAGAAAATACCGGACTATTTTTATGAGATGATCATGAAATACCGGAAACGGTTCAATATTTTTCATGCCTATTATGAACAGCTGATGAATATGGGAGATGTCATGCAGACCTCTGTGAACGGCGGTCTGTCGGAGGAGGAAAAAGCACAGTGGCAGTTATTTTCCAACCGGGCGGAGCGGCTGCATGACCATGTGGAAATGCTGCGGGAATATCTCGTGCAGATCCGGGAACTTTACCAGTCACTCATTGCGGTGCAGCAGAATCAGGTGATGAGCATTTTGACGGTTGTGACAACGATTTTTCTGCCGCTCACGCTGATCGCCGGCTGGTATGGAATGAATTTCCCAAATATGCCGGAGTTTGGGTGGAAATATGCGTATCCGGCAGTTATAATAGTGAGTATCTTAGTGATCATTTTGGAAATTATTTATTTTAAGAAAAAGAAGATGCTTTAGGCATCTGGAAAGAGAAGGACAAAAGATTATGATGAACCCGGCAAATATTATGAAGATTATGAATGCAAAAAATAAATTTACTGCAAACCATCCGAAGTTTGTAGCATTTTTAAGTGCGGTATTCTCCAGAGAGATGGAGGAGGGCACTGTGATCGAGATCACACTCACCAGACCGGGTGAGGAGCCGATGACGACCAATATGAAGATCCAGCAGTCTGATCTGAATCTGATGCGTGAACTTCAGAACATGGCAAAAAATCAGTAAATATCTATGGAAAAAAATGTCTGCACATGCTAAAATATTCTTACGAAAAAATACGAAAATTTATACGTAAGAAAGGATGCACATATGTTGGGTAAACGTTTGGATTATCAGGTGGAAGAAAATAAAATCCATTTTTTCTTTGAAAAAGAAGAGGCATTTTTAGAGGTCATTACTGAGAGTATTATGAATGTCTTTGTTCCTTATGAGACAAAAGGACACCGCTCCAAGGCGATCGAAGGGGAGAAGGCAGTCCGGACAGATTTTGAGGTAAAAGACTGCGGCAGTTATGTTTCAGTTGCAACAAAACAGTTGGAAGCGAGAGTTTATGACGGATTTTATGTGGACTTTTACCGGGATGGAAAGAGCATTTGTGAAGATTACCGCGGCGGGCGTATTTTAAGACCGCTGTTAAGTGAAAAATCTCTCGAAGTGTTAAAGGCAGAGGGACATGATGTGTCCGCAGGTGCAAGCGGCAGCTATCCGGTGCAGACTGTCAAAAAAATGGACGGGGATGAGAAGTTTTACGGACTTGGGGACAAGACCGGATTTTTGAATAAGCGGGATTATGAGTACGAAAACTGGAACTCCGATATCCCACAGGCACACACGGATTCTTACCGCACACTGTACAAGTCCATTCCGTTTCTGATCACCCTGAAAAAAGAAAGTGTTTACGGTATTTTCTTTGACAATACATACAGATCTTATGTAAACCTTGGAAAAGAAAATCAGGCATATTTTTACTATGGTGCGGACGCCGGAAACCTTGATTACTATTTTATCGCAGGGGATACGATGCCGGACATTGTGGGCGGTTATACCTATCTGACCGGAAGGACTCCGCTTCCACAGCTGTGGACACTCGGTTATCATCAGTCCCGCTGGGGATATGATTCCGCAGACTGCATTAAAAAAGTAGCAGGGAAATACCGAGAACTGAATATCCCATGTGATACGATGCATTTTGATATTGACTATATGGATGGCTACCGTGTATTTACATGGAATGAGAAAGATTATGGCGATCCGGCAGAGACCATTCAGGAGTTGGCAGACGATGGATTCAAGGCAGTCTGCATTATCGATCCGGGTGTGAAATTAGATCCGGGTTATGAGAAATACGATGAGGGAATTGCCGGAGATTATTTTGCAAAGACACCGGAAGGGGAAGTCTATGTGAATGCTGTATGGCCGGGAGATTCTGTATACCCGGATTTCGGACAGCCAAAGGTGCGCAAATGGTGGGCAGAAAATCAGAAGTTCCTGACCGATATAGGCGTTGCCGGAGTCTGGAATGACATGAATGAACCGGCAAGTTTTCACGGAGAACTGCCATCAGATGTCGTGTTTACAGATGAAGATCAGAAATCTACCCACGCAGCCATGCACAATGTATACGGACATCTGATGTCCAGGGCAACCTATGAGGGACTTAAGGAACAGACCGGAAAAAGACCATTTGTGATCACCCGTGCATGCTATGCAGGAAGCCAGAAGTATACAACAGTCTGGACCGGGGACAACCAGAGTTTATGGTCACATCTTCAGATGGCAGTGCCACAGTTGTGCAATCTTGGACTGAGTGGAATGGCATTTGCAGGAACGGATGTCGGTGGATTTGGTGCGGACTGTACGGCAGAACTTTTAAGCCGCTGGGTACAGGTCGGAGCATTTTCTCCATTGTTCCGGAATCATTCATCCAACGGAAGCATTTATCAGGAGCCGTGGCAGTTCGGGGAAAAGACGGTCAATATATACCGCAAATTTGTGGAGCTGCGTTACCGCCTGCTTCCATATCTGTATGATCTGTTTGCAGAGTGTGAGAAAACAGGACTTCCGATCATGCGTCCACTGGTGCTTCATTATGAAAAGGATGAAAATACGTGGAACTTAAATGATGAATTTTTAGTTGGAGAACATCTTCTTGTGGCACCGGTATTAGAGCAGGGACAGACGAAAAAGATGGTCTATCTGCCGGAAGGGATTTGGTATGATTTCAATACCGGAAAACGTTATGAGGGAAAACAGTATTATCTTGTGGATGCACCGCTTGATATCTGCCCGATATTTGCAAAAGAAGGAAGCATGATCCCGACTTATGAAGTGATGCAGTATGTAGGGGAAAAGCCATATGATACGTTAAATATGCTCGTATTTCCAGGTGAGGGCACCTATGTGCATTATCAGGATAACGGAAGCGATTTTGCTTATCAGGGTGGAGCCTATAATCAGTACGCATTCACACAGCAGGAAAATGGGGAAGTGACCATGAAGATGATGAAGGAAGGTTATGAGAGACCTTACAAAAAGATCGAATACATTTTTGTGGGCAAATAAGGCAGAAGCAGGAACACGGGAAAAAATTGCTGCATATCTTATAGTGATGTGATGGAAATAAGGAGTATCGCGTGGACTATAGAGAGGAACAGTTTTTACGTATGCAGCAGTCTGACACTCCGAAAGTGCCTTTTTATATGAGCTATCCGATGCAGAATCTGTATCTCACAGAGATGGAATATGAAAAGGATATGGACCGGATGAAAGAGCTGTATCCAAGGGATGTTTCCCGTATTATGGACGTGATCGAGGATGAGTGCGATAAAATGGAGTATGAGGGAAGTCTCATGTTCGACGAATATCCGGACCGGCTTATGTTAGAGCAGGTGACAGAACGCATTTATCAGACTGTGAAAAATGGAACAGATACCGTGATGGCAGAGGAATTCTGGGGAGGAAACAATCCACCGCCGCCACCACCGGGCAGACCGGGAAGCATGCCGCCACCACCGGGCAGCCCCGGAATGATGCCGCCACCACCGCCACGGCCGGATGATCCGTGGCGCAGCCTGATCGGTGTTATGTTAAACAACGAGATGTACCGCAGAAGATGCCGCCACCGCCGCTGCAGAAGATGGTGGTGATTTTCGTTATTCTTCACCAGCAATTTTCTTAAGAATTTAAAAAGAAGCCAAAGAAAATATTGCGGAAAAGGCAAAAACTGCATACAATATAGCTATCGCCGTTCTGGCGGTAGCTATTTTTGTGTGCAGTTTGAGGCACACAGAAGAGGGAAAACAGTCGTATGGATGATTTTGGAGGCTTACAGTGCAGAAAGGTACAATAAAAGCAATTGTTCTGCCGGTCGTTTTTGTTCTGGCAGTGATTATATTCAGTTTTATGACAAATCAGACGAATGAAGACCTGACGACAGAGATGTCGGAGGCAACATTGCCGGTTCTTACCTTATATGATGGGAAAACGGCGATCAATGAATTATATGGTTACACAGAGAAAATGGATGCAGCCTATATGCGCGATACGATCACACCGATCGGGGAAGACAGACTTCTTCCGGTGACGGTGAAGACTTATCAGACCGCAGTGGATAAGATCTCCTATGAGATCCGGAGCCTGGATGCAAAAAGGCTGATCGCAAATGCAGATGTCACTTCCTACACGGAGAATAAGGGAATGATCTCTATGGAACTTCCAATCCAGAATCTGCTGGAGGAAAATGAGGAATATCTGCTCGTGATCCAGCTGGAAAGCGGAGACCGCATGATCTACTACTACACGCGAATCATAGAATCCCAGAACAGTTATGTGTCGGAGTGCATTGATTTTGTCAGACAGTTCAATGATACGACTTTTGACAGTGAGAAAGCGGCATCTCTCAGCACTTATATGGAAAAAACGACCGGCGATAACACGACTTTGCAGTATGTGACATTAAACAATTCACTGAATCAGGTGAGCTGGGCAGAGTTTCATGGCACAAGGCTGACAACACCGGTTCCATCTGTCAAGGAGATCACTCCCACCTACAACGTGATCGTTCTGGACTATGTTGTGACACGGGTAGGACAGAATGGACAGAGCGAATACTATAACGTTGAGGAATACTACAGAGTGCGGTATACCAATACAAGAATGTATCTGTTGAATTTTGAACGGACGATGGAAGAGATTTTCCGGGGGGAAAATGACAGCATCTCAGGAAACAGCATCCTGCTTGGAATCCGCTCGAAGGATGTGGAGTATCAGACCAATGAATCCGGCAAAGTGGTCACTTTTGTGCAGGAGGGAGAACTCTGGAGTTACAATCAGGAGGCAAACACACTTGCAAAAGTGTTCAGTTTCCGGGGATATGAAGGGGTAGATGACCGGGAAAACTATGGTGAGCATGACATTAAGATCGTAAATATTGATGAGGCGGGAAGCATTGACTATATTGTGTATGGCTATATGAACCGCGGAATCCATGAGGGTACGGTGGGCATTGCGGTTTACCATTATGACAGTCTTGCAAATACGAATGAGGAGCAGGTGTTTATCCCATCCAGCCAGTCCTATGAGGTGATGAAATCGGAATTGGGACAGCTGATGTATGTGACCGAGAGCGGCGCATTTTATATTATGGTGGACGGAAATGTCTATGGCATCGATCTGAATTCACTGGATACGAAAGTGCTGGTAGAAGGACTTTCCGACGAAGCGGTCGCAATTTCTGAGTCAAACCGTTTCCTGGCATGGGTGGATCCTTCTGCGGTCCGTGGCAGTGATACGATCCACATGATAGACTTTGTCACGGAGAAAGTGACAGATGTGACCGGGAGTGCTTCTGATTATGTAAAACCATTGGGCTTTATGCAGGAGGATTTTGTGTATGGTGTGGCAAAATCAGCCGATGTCGTGGTAGATGCAGCAGGTAATACGCTGTTTCCTATGTATCAGGTAAAAATCATGGATACATCCTCAGAGGAACATGAGATCTTAAAGACTTATGAGAAACCGGGATATTATGTACAGAACATTACCATCAGTGGTTACACCATATACTTAAACCGTATTCAGAACAATGGAACTGCCTATGTGGATGCAGATCAGGACATGATCATGAACCGTGAGGGTGACAGCCTGAAAGTGGTAGATATTGCAACAAAAAATACGGATGAAAAAGAGACACAGGTTCTGATCACACTGCAGGATGAGGCGAAGAAAAAGACACCGAAGATTCTGACACCGAAAGAGACGATCTTAGAGCAGAAACGTGAAGTCTCCCTGAAAGAAGAAAAGGACAATAACCGTTATTATGTTTATGTAAAGGGAGAAGTCGTGCTGACAACAGACAGTGTCTCTGACGCGATTATTGCGGCAAACAGCCAGATGGGTGTCGTGATCGGTGAAAATCAGCAGTATGTATGGAAACGTTCCAGAAAGACGGCTCAGGCGGCCTTTAATGATATTGTAGTTGGCGAGGAGGACAGTGGAGCAGGAAGCATTGCCCAGTGTGTGAATGCAATCCTGGAAAAAGAGGAAATCAACATCAGCGTCAGTGCGCTGATCTCCCAGGGCGAGACACCGAAGCAGATTCTTCTTAACACCTTAAAGGATGCAACTGTTTTAGATCTTACCGGTTGTACGGTAGATGAAATCCTGTACTATGTGAGCAACGGGTATCCGGTATTTGCAATGACAGGAAGTAATGATGCGGTTCTTGTGGTGGGATATGATGCAAATAATGTTGTGCTTTATGACCCGGCAGTGGGACAGACTTATAAGCGGACGACTGCGGACGCAGATGAAATGTTTTTTAATGCAGGAAATATATTCTTTACTTACCAAAAGTAAAAAGAATACATAAAAATGCATAAAATTTCAGGCGGTTCCGCAGTTCCTTCGTTGAACTTTAACAGTTTTCTGTGGGATGCCTTGCAAATTTAATGGTAATGGTATATATTTTGAAAGGTATGGAAAAAGTTGATGTATCTGTGAAGGGAAAAACAGATATCGAAGTACTGTGAAAGAGGAAGTGAATGGCATGAGCAAAAAAGAGATTATTGTATCCAATGTTTCAGAAGAACATAATAACCCAATTGCTGAATTAGTTCAGGTTGCGTGTCGTTTTGATAGCGAGATTATTTTAGAAAGTGATAATCGCAGGATCAACGCCAAGAGTATCATGGGAATTATGGCATTCAACCCATCAAAAGGAATGACAGTTAATATCGAGGCAAACGGTGAAGATGAGCAGGAAGCATTAGTAGCAATGGAGAAGTTTTTAGTTTGTGAGTAGTTTTTGTCTGAAGGAGGAACCAATTATGGAAAAGAAGACAACAGCAGCAAAACCAGTAGTAAAAACAACAGCGAAAGAGGCATCTAAGGATACTGTAAAAGAAGCAGCAGTAAAATCTGCACCGGCAAAAGAATCTGTGAAAGAGACAGCAGCTGAGACAAAGGCAGCAGCAGTTGCCAAAGAAGTTGAGAAAAAGGTCGCTGAGACCAAAGAAACAGTAAAAGATACTGCAAAGAAAGCAACAGAAAAAGTGGAAGCAGCAACAAAAACGGTAGTGAAAAAAGCCGCAGCAAAGAAAGCAGCTCCTAAGAAAGAAGAACTGAAACCGGAAGTATTTATCCAGTTCCAGGGACAGGAAGCAGTTGTTGCTGACGTGATCGAGAAAGCAAAGAAACAGTTCGAAGCAGAAGGTCACAGAGCATCTTCCATTAAGAGCATTCAGGTATACTTAAAACCGGAAGAGTATGCAGCATATTATGTGATCAACCAGAAACATGCTGGAAGAGTAGACTTATTTTAATACATAAGATCAGAAGATAACAGAGTGGTTATAAACACAAAAAAGGAATTGCATCTTGCAATTCCTTTTTTGTGTGTTTCGGAGAAACTGTACGGAACAGTTCCTCTGGAAACGATATTATTTATGTTCTTTTTTGTATTTGGATACCAGTTTCTGGATTCTGTCATATGGGTTTAACAGATCGCTGATGGATGAATCATGATTTAAAGTATCAATGATGTAAGCGATGTATTTACTCATATCACAGTTAATGTAGTATGGTCTGGAAAGAAGTTCCGGTGTCTGGTAAGTGAGGTTTGTGGTAACTACTTTGTAAATAGTACCATCTTCCACTGCCTTGTCGAAACGTTCAAGACCGTTGGTGAAGAGACCAAATGTCGAAACAACGAAGATACGGTTTGCCTTTCTCTTCTTTAACTCTGTTGCAACGTCGATCATACTCTCACCGGAGGAGATCATATCATCGATAATGATAACATCTTTTCCCTCTACAGAAGTTCCTAAGAACTCATGGGCAACGATCGGGTTACGGCCGTCTACGATCTTGCTGTAATCACGACGTTTGTAGAACATACCCATATCGACACCAAGTACGTTTGCAAGGTAAACAGCACGGTTTGTACCACCTTCGTCCGGGGAGATGATCATTAAATGGTCATTGTCGAGTTTTAAGTCATCACAGTTCTTTAAGATACCTTTGATGAACTGGTAAGCCGGCTGAACAGTCTCAAATCCTTTGAGAGGGATCGCGTTCTGGACACGAGGATCATGAGCATCAAAAGTGATGATATTGTCAACACCCATAGCAGTCAGTTCCTGTAATGCAAGTGCACAGTCTAAGGACTCACGTGCAGTACGTTTGTGCTGACGGCTTTCATATAAGAAAGGAATGATTGCTGTGATACGTCTTGCTTTACCGCCGACAGCAGCAATAATACGTTTGAGATCAGCGTAATGGTCATCTGGGGACATGTGGTTTTCGTGACCGGATACAGAGTAAGTGAGGCTGTAGTTGGTTACGTCTACCATCAGATAAAGATCATATCCACGGACAGATTCTTTGATCACACCTTTGGCTTCACCTGTTCCAAAACGAGGTACAGATGTGGAGATGATGTAAGAGTCACGGTGGTATCCTTTGAATGCAGCTTCATTCTTATGTGCATGTTCTCTTTTCTCTCTCCAGCCTACTAAGTACTGGTCAACTTTGGCACCTAATTCTTCACAGCTCTTTAAGGGAATTAAGCCGAGGGCGCCGTCTGGCATGGTTTCTAGAATTCTTTCATCGTTTGGCATGAGTGGTTTTCCTCCATAAAAATTAAACATTAACAATTTATTTCAATAGATGCTGAATAAGGGGATATTCAAGGCATCTAGTGAATACGTTTTTTACTACGAATATCTTCACCAAATAATTTAATAATAGTATAATAGGTCATTATACGTGAAAGCACACGTTCTGAATAAATATCAGCAACCTGGTTCATATTCAGGTTGGTGGAAATGATCGTGGACTTCTGTCTTAGGATACGTTCGTTTAAACACAGGAATAATTGCGATGTGGTAAACGAATTCGAAAGTTCGGTACCGAGATCATCAATGATGAGCAGATCGCAGTCAAAAATATTCTGGTGTGTGGCGATGGCATCTGCATCTTTTTCAAACACACCTTTGCTTAATATATCAAATAATTGGAACGCCGTAAAGTAGATTACGGAATGTCCGGAATCTAATAATTCTTTTGCAATGCAGTTTGAGAGAAATGTCTTTCCGATTCCGGTATCTCCAAAAAAGTAAAGATTAGCGAAAGTGTTATCAAACTGATCTACAAATTCGTGGCATCTGGCAACTGCAGCTTTGGCAGTGGCAAGGGATGTAAGTCCTGTTGCGGGATTGACGTTGGAATCGGAATAATAATCCAGAGACAACGTACTGAAATTCTCTTTCGTAAGAATGTCTTTAATATTAGACTGGGTATAGATCAGATCGATCGCCTGCTGTTTGAAGCAGTGGCATGGTTTCCCACCAATATAACCTGTATCTTTACAGTCCGGACACTCATAGACCGGCTCAAAATAGTTTTCCGGGAGAGAGAGCTCCTTCATGAGAACTTCCTTTCTTGCGCGGAGATTTTTCAGTTCCGCTTTTAATTCGGTGAGAGCAGAACTGTCCCCATCTAAGAGACGTCTTGCGGATGCCACGGAAATCTCAGCGATAGAGGCATCTAATGCCTTCAGTTCCGGGGAACGTTCATAGGCAGCTTTTGTGCGCTCTTCTAACTGATGCTGTGCTTTTAACTGTTTTGCGTCGTAAGAACGAAAAATTTCGTCATACTGCGAATTGTTTAATGGCATTGAATTTTCTCCAAATACTTTATGCGTAAATATTCAATGAATATTGTACTTGATGCTAAAGTAATATAATCTATGTTCTAGGTATTGGTTGTGCAGAAGTTGTGAGCAGCATTTTTTCCAGCTGATCGTAATCGTAGGAACGCTGTTCAAAATTATTAAAACGGTTTTTCGGTTGGGATGTCTGTGCGGTGTTTGGAACCGCAGTTTTTTTCTTCTTCTGGTGAGCTTCATCCAGTCTTGCAATATCTTCCAAAGTGCTTACGTGATTCTTCTTCCAGCTGGTCAGAATAGAGTCAATATATTCAAACTTTGGCTGATGTATCGCCTGTATGGTGCGTTCACAGGCAGTCGTGATGACCTCAGATGAAAATCCATAGTCAGACCGCCACTTATCAATATAGGCAGTCTCTGCCGGAACAAGGGAACGTCCATTGATTCCCAGTGCCTTCATAACGGAAAAATAAAGCTGGCTATGCAGGCCGGCAGTCAGCTTTGCCTGTTCTACAGTTGTAATGTGATTATCAGCCCAGGCAAGGGCAACCTTTTCTATGTAGCGGATACTGGTGTGTCCTTTGCTCACGCAGTACTCCACCAGATACTCAATGAGATCTGTGGAAAAACCAAGACCGTCGTACCAGTATAAAATGCTGTTCATATCCGTTGGGGTTAAAATACGTCCCAGGTAACGCTCAGCAATAAATAAAAGTTCTGCCACAGATTCCTGTTTGCGGAACATGGAGATATCCTCAGCAGAGTAGTTCTTCGGTTCCGGAACAGATGGCTTCAAAGAAGATTCTTCCGGGGATACGGCTGCGGAATATTCAGAAGAAGCAGTTTCCTGTGTGGATACTGTCACAGGGTCTTCGTTCTCAGCTGGTCTGCGCTTTGTGTCCAAAAAACAGACACCGGTCAGATTCTCACTGGAGTCATATTCCAGACGGAGCAGATGCATACGCTCCCAGTAACTTAAAGCACGTTTAATGTCCTTTTCGGTGTGCTCGAATTTATCTGCCATGGCAGAAATAGAAAACGCTGCATCCGGTGCGTTTAACTGCCGTAACAGATAAAGATATATTTTTACAAACTCTCCATTGGCATCAGACATATATTCATCAATGAAAATATTCGATACACTGGTGGCAGAGGTCTGACTGTCACTATGAAGTGTTATATTTGCCATTATGTTCCTTCCTTTCATACAAAGCTGGATGGAATATCCTATCCATCAGCTCGTCCCAAATTATAGCACAGGAATGTAAAAAAGAGAAGAAAAAAATTGCCAACAAACCCAGTAAAATCAAGGGTTTTCAAAAGTGTGGATAATGTGGATAAAAAAGAGTTCCAGGAAAACCTCATTTTGTGAAAAACGTACGAAAGTGAGGAAATACAAGGACTCACAGCTTTTTGACATAAAAATGTGGATAACTTTATGTAAACAAAAAAATCCACATTCAAAAGTTGAAGTTTTCCCCAATTGAATGTGGATAATGTGGATAAGTTATCTGCCAAGCAGGTGTTCGCCAACATTTACAATGTCTCCGGCGCCCATAGTTATCAACAAATCACCGTTTATACAATTTTTTAATAAAAAGTTTTCAATTTCTGTAAAGGAAGGAAAATAATGGACATCCGTGCCTTTTTCCTTTAATTTTGCTTCGATATCTCTGGAACTGATGCCGAAAGTATTCTTTTCGCGGGCTGCATAAATATCAGCTAATACCACAACATCTGCCATGGAGAGAACCTCTGCAAAATCATTTAAAAATGCCTTTGTTCTGGAGTAAGTATGTGGCTGGAATACAAGCACCAGACGTTTGTGTGGATATTTTTCCGCGGCGGTCAACGTAGCGCGGATCTCTGTCGGATGATGTGCATAATCATCAATGACCGTAACGCCATCTACGCATCCTTTATACTGGAAACGTCTGTCCGCACCGCCGAAAGCAGAAAGCCCTGCAAGAATGTCTTCTTTTGGGATCTTTAGATCAAGGGCAAGGGCAATGGCAGCGAGAGCGTTGGAAACATTGTGCAGTCCAGGTACATTCAGGGAGACATCCATGACTTTCTCGCCGTGGTACATGGCAGTAAAGCCTGCACATGCTTTTTCGTTAAAGGTAATGTCAGCAGGATAAAAATCGCAGGCATCACTCATGCCGTAGGTAATGACCTGTGGAGCGAGTCCCTCTACGATCTCCTGATAGTTCTCAATTTCGCCGTTGATGATAATGGCACCATTTTCTTTTGTATTTTTCGCAAATAAGTGGAAAGAATTGCGGATATCATGAATATCTTTAAAGAAGTCAAGATGTTCCGCTTCTATATTCAAAATAATGCTGTATTTTGGACGGAAATTCAAAAAGCTGTTTGTATATTCACAGGCCTCGGAGATAAACACGTCAGATTTTCCGACACGGAGATTTCCGTTGATCGCTTTTAAGATACCGCCGACTGTGATGGTTGGATCTTTTTTCGCAGCGAGCAGGATCTGGGAGATCATGGAAGTTGTGGTTGTTTTTCCATGGGTGCCGGATACTGCGATGGAATTCTGATAGTTATCCATGATCTGACCGAGCAGTTCTGCACGGCTTAACATCGGAATGCCTTTTTCTTTTGCGGCGGCAAATTCAGGATTATCTTCACGGATCGCTGCGGTGTACACGACAAGATCGATACCTTCTATAATATTGGAAGCTTTCTGACCATAAAAAATCTGCATGCCCATATGCTCTAAATGCCGGGTGAGTTCAGATTCTTTGGAGTCAGAACCGGAAATCGTAAAATGTTCCTCAAAAAGGATCTCAGCGAGACCGCTCATGCTGATTCCGCCGATTCCGATAAAGTGAATGTGTATTGGTTCCTGAAAATTAATTTTATACATATTATGGATACCTGCCTGTTTTTTCGTTGATTGTTGATGAAAAAGTTTATGAAAAACTTCCTCATTTTATAACAAGGCGTTGTATAACGCCTGAAACAGTTACATTATAACCATATATCAGGAATTTGCAAATTCTTTTCGGACAATTCCATGTTAGCTATTTTGACGAAAAAAACAGGACAAACACACATATTTGTATAAAATGTCAAAAAAAAGAAAAAATTTCTGAAAAAATTGTGTAAAATGATGTACATTGAAAAATGGTTGTGATATACTTGAAATATCAAGAGGACTAGATTGACTAGAAAGTGACGAGAGGTGATTGACGTGATTCGAAAAGAAATGATAGCAATGCTATTAGCGGGAGGTCAGGGAAGCCGTTTAGGTGTCCTGACATCAAAAGTTGCAAAACCGGCAGTTGCATTTGGAGGCAAGTATCGTATTATCGATTTTCCATTGAGCAACTGCATTAACTCCGGAATTGATACGGTTGGTGTATTGACACAGTATCAGCCATTACGTTTGAATACCCATATCGGAATTGGTATTCCGTGGGATCTTGATCGTAATAACGGAGGAGTAACAGTACTTCCACCATACGAGAAGAGTAATAACAGTGAGTGGTATTCAGGAACTGCCAATGCAATTTATCAGAATATGAATTACATGGAGCAGTACAATCCGGAATATGTACTGATTTTATCTGGTGACCATATCTACAAGATGGATTATGAAGTCATGCTTGATTTCCATAAGGAAAACAACGCAGATGTTACAATTGCCACAATGCCTGTTCCATTAGAGGAGGCAAGCCGTTTTGGTATTGTGATCGCAGATGAAGATAAACGAATTCAGGATTTTGAAGAGAAACCGGAACATCCAAGAAGTAATCTAGCCTCAATGGGAATCTACATATTTAGCTGGAAGGTATTGAAGGAAGCTCTGACTGCAATGAAAGATCAGAGCAACTGTGACTTTGGTAAGCACATCATTCCTTACTGCCACGAGAAGAAACAGCGTCTGTTTGCTTACGAGTATAACGGATACTGGAAAGATGTAGGAACGCTTGGCTCTTATTGGGAAGCCAATATGGAACTGATCGATCTGATCCCGGAATTCAACCTGTATGAGGAATACTGGAAGATTTACACGAAGAGTGATATTATCCAGCCGCAGTATCTGTCAGCAGACAGTATTGTTGAGAAGAGTATCATCGGAGAGGGATCTGAGATTTACGGAGAGGTTCACAGTTCTGTCATCGGAGCCGGCGTTACGATCGGCAAGGGAAGTGTCGTGAGAGATTCCATTATTATGAAGGGAACCCAGATCGGTGAGAATGTCGTCATAGACAAAGCAATTATTGCTGAAAACTGCAGCATTGGTGATAACGTTACATTAGGTGTTGGAGAGGAAAAACCGAACAAGTTCAATGAGAAGATTTACTCCTTTGGTCTTGTGACGATCGGAGAGGATTCCGAAGTTCCATCGAACGTCTCAGTCGGAAAGAACACTGCAATTTCCGGCAAGACCACAAAAGAAGATTATCCGGAAGGAATTCTTGACAGCGGTGAAGTAATTATTAAGGCAGGTGACTCAGAATGAAGGCAGTAGGAATTATTTTAGCTGGCGGTAATAACAGCCGCATGCAGGAATTATCGAACAAACGAGCAATTGCAGCAATGCCGATCGGAGGCAGTTACCGGAGCATCGACTTCGCTCTGAGCAATATGAGTAATTCTCATGTACAGACAGTGGCAGTGCTGACACAGTACAGTGCAAGATCCCTGAATGAACATTTAAGTTCTTCCAAATGGTGGGATTTCGGACGTAAACAGGGTGGTTTATATGTATTCAACCCAACTGTAACAGTGGATAACAGCTGGTGGTACCGTGGCACAGCAGATGCGATGTACCAGAATATCAGTTTCCTGAAAAAACGTCATGAGCCATATGTCATCATCAGCAGTGGTGACTGTGTATACAAACTTGATTTTAACAAAGTCCTTGATTACCATATCGAGAAGAAAGCAGATATCACGGTTGTGTGCAAAGATATGGATCCGAATGTGGATGTCAGCCGTTTTGGTGTTGTCCGCATGAATGAGGATTCCAGAATCGTTGAGTTTGAGGAGAAACCAATGGTTTCCCAGTCCAATACGATTTCTACAGGTATCTACATTGTCCGCAGAAGACAGCTCATTGAGATGTTAGAGCGGAGTGCTGATGAGGGAAGATGGGATTTTGTAACGGATATCCTGATCCGTTATAAGAATATGAAGCGTATCTATGGTTATAAGATGAAAGAATACTGGAGCAATATTGCATCCGTGGATTCTTATTACCAGACGAATATGGACTTCTTAAAACCGGAAGTCAGAAATTACTTCTTTAAAGAAGAACCGGGAATTTTCTCGAAAGTGGATGATCTTCCACCGGCAAAATATAATGCAGGATCAGACGTGAAAAACAGCCTGATCGCGAGCGGATGTATTATCAACAGCAAGGTTGAAAATTCTATCTTATTTAAGAAGGTATTTGTCGGAAAAAATTGTGTGATCAAGAATTCCATTATTTTAAACGATGTTTATATTGGGGATAATACACACATTGAAAACTGTATCGTTGAGAGCCGTGATACATTGAAAGCCAACACATACTATTGTGGAGAGAATGGAATTAAGATCGTATCTGAGAACAATGAGAGATATGTATTATAGCCAGAATCACAGAGTTACTTACAGGGTGACAAAAACTTGCGTTAGATGAAGACCGAAAAGGGGGACTGAGACATCATGCAGATTACAGACGTCAGAATTAGAAAAGTTGAAAAAGAAGGAAAAATGAAAGCCGTAGTTTCCATTACCATAGATGAAGAATTTGTGGTACATGATATTAAGATCATTGAAGGAGAGAAAGGATTATTCATTGCGATGCCAAGCAGAAAGGCAGCAGACGGGGAATACCGTGATATCGCACATCCGATCAATTCCGATACAAGAGACCGTATTCAGAAACTGATCCTTGAAAAGTATCAGGAAACAATGGCTGTGGAAGAATAAGAACTGCAGATGAGCGGGCCGCTATGGGGATAGCGGCTCGTTTTTTGCTTATGTTGATGAGAAAAATATACGCATTCATGCAGAAATAAAAGTTGCATTCCTTACTTGCCAAATCCAAAATCTTCTGTAAAATAGAACATACGGAATAGAACAATGGAAATTATTTCATCATATTGAGAGGAACAGAACAATGGAACAGTTAAAAGCAGTCATTCTTGCAGCAGGAAAAGGAACCCGGATGAAATCAGATCTTCCGAAAGTGGTTCACACGATCGAGGGAAAATGTCTGGTAGATTATGCAATTGACGCAGCAATCGGAGCAGGCGCAGATGATATCTGTCTGGTAGTAGGATATAAACATGAAGTAGTGGAGCATAGCATTTCCCACAAAAATGTGAAATTTGCATTACAGGAAGAACAGTTGGGAACCGGCCACGCAGTAAAATGTGCCAGGGATTTCTTAGGGGATGAGGGACAGACTCTGATCTTATTTGGAGATACACCACTTATCACTGCAGAAACATTAAACCGGTTAGCAGAACATCATAAGAAAAATGGCAATACAGTCACCGTGCTTTCTGCGATGATCGGCGATCCAACCGGATATGGAAGGATTATCCGCGATGCGGAAGGCAGATTTGTGAAGAGCGTAGAGCACAAAGACGCTTCACCGGAAGAGTTAGAGTCGCACGAGATCAATTCCGGCATGTACATTTTCGATACAAAAGAATTAAAGGAAGCACTCGATAAGCTGACACCGAACAACGCGCAGGGCGAGTACTATCTGCCGGATACCCTTACCATCATCAAAAACAAAGGACTTAAAGTAGATGCTTTTGCACTCGATGATCCGGAAGATATCACAGGTGTTAACGATCAGGAGCAGTTAGCAGCCGCCGCTGAGATCATCCGCGCGAGAACTGCAAAATAATCTGCCGGAGTTTCGCAATTAACTATGGAAAGCAGAGGAGGGCAGGACATGTTTTTAATTGTAGGATTAGGCAATCCAACAAAGCAGTACGAAAAGACAAGGCACAATATCGGCTTTGATGTCATGGATGCCTTGGCAGATAAATATAATATTAGTATCAGTGAGAACAAGCACAAGGCACTTTGCGGAAAAGGTGTCATTGAAGGCATGAAAGTTGTGCTGGCGAAGCCGCAGACTTACATGAACTTAAGCGGTGAGAGTGTGGCAGAACTGGTCAATTATTATAAATTGGATCCAGAATCGGAACTGATTGTCGTTTTCGATGATATCAGCTTAGAACCGGGTAATATCCGTATCCGCAAAAAAGGAAGTGCCGGTGGACATAACGGAATCAAAAATATTATTGCCATGACAGGCACGCAGAATTTTATGCGCATCAAAGTCGGTGTCGGCGAGAAGCCGAAGGGCTGGGATCTGGCAGACTATGTGTTGGGACATTTCAGTACCGAAGACCGCGCCAAAGTGGAGGAAGCGATCGGACATGCGATGGATGCAGCCGTTTTGATGATGCAGGGCGAAGTCGACAAGGCAATGAATGATTACAATAGTAAAAACAAGTAAAACAAAGCATTTGCAGTAATGAGTATTAAGATCATGAAAGTGGGAGAATTCCGGGCTGCAGAGAGGAGCGCGACGGCGTGAGAGCATTCACTGAACCCTTAACACAACTGCAGGGTTATGAAGAGTTAGAGCAGGCAGTGCAGAAGACCGAAGGAGTCATTTTGGTTTCCGGTTGCATTGACGCAGTAAAACCACATATTGTATACAGTGTTCACAATGGTTCTGGCAACAGAATCATTGTTACTTTTCATGAGCAAAAAGCGAAAGAATTGTTGGAAGAATACCGTTTTTTTGATAAAAACGTGGCATATTATCCGGCGAAAGATATTCTTTTTTATCAGTCGGATATCCGTGGAAATGTTCTGACATCAGAACGTATCAATGCCCTGAAAATGATGGCTGAGGAGAAGGAATGTACCATTATTACTACATTTGACGGTCTGATGAATCCGATGCCCGCCCCGGAAAAGTTTATCCAGGCAGTGAAGAAAATCTCTGTAGGCGATACCGTGGAGTTAAACGAACTGACCAGACATCTGGTAGAGCTTGGATATGAGAAAAACTATCAGGCAGAGACGATGGGAGAATTTTCTGTGCGCGGCGGAATCATTGATATTTTTCCGTTGACCGAGGAAACGCCGTTTCGAATCGAACTTTGGGGCGATGAGGTCGATTCCATCCGCTCGTTTGATCCGGAGAGCCAGCGTTCCATTGAAAATCTTGAGGAGATCTATATTTATCCGGCGTGTGAACTTGTCCTGACGGAAGAAGAGCGGAGGAATGGTGTCGCAAAGATTCAGAAAGAGGCAGAAAAAGCCGCAGAAAAGTACCGCAAAGAGATGAAGACCGAGGAGGCTTACCGCGTAAAATCCATGGCAGACCAGATTGCGGAAGAGACGATGGAATACGGCATTACCGCAGGACTGGATGCCTATCTGTCCTATTTTTGTGAGGAGAGGGTATCTTTATTAGATTATCTGAAAAAAGAAGATTCCATCGTATTTCTGGATGAGACAGTGCGCACAATCGAGCGTGGACAGTCCACGGAAACCGAGTTTTCCGAGAGTATGAAACAACGTCTGGAAAAAGGATACATTCTTCCGGGACAGATGCGCGAACTTTTTTCCTGCAAAGAAATACTTGCCCAAATAAATCAGAGACGATGTGTGGCAATGGTTGCACTGGATATGAAGTGTAACCAGTTAAACATCAAAGACCGCATCGCAATCGAAAGCCGTACTGTGAATCCTTACAACAACAGTTTTGAGCTTCTTGTGAAAGACCTGAAGCGCTATAAGAAAAACGGATACCGCATGATCTTACTATCGAGTTCGAGAACCCGTGCAAAACGTCTTGCGGAAGATCTGATGAACGAGGAGCTTCCGGCATTTTACTCGGAAGACTTTGACCGTGTTTTAAGTCCGGGAGAGATCATGACAGGATATGGCAAGGTGAAAAAAGGGTATGAGTATCCGGCAGTCAAGTTCGTTGTGATTTCTGAGAGTGATATTTTTGGCTCGGAAAAGAAGAAAAAGAAACGCCACCGCATGTATGAGGGTGAGAAAATCGCCAGTTTTACCGATTTGAATATCGGTGACTATGTCGTGCATGAAAATCATGGACTTGGAATTTACCGTGGCATTGAAAAAATCGAAGTAGACAAGACCGTGAAGGATTATATCAAGATTGAGTATGCCGGAGGTGGAAATCTCTATATTCTTGCGACACAGCTGGAACTGATCCAAAAATACGCCGGTGCGGACGCTAAAAAGCCGAAACTAAATAAACTTGGCGGACAGGAATGGAATAAGACCAAGACGAAAGTCCGCGGAGCAGTCAAAGAGATTGCCGGAGATCTGGTGCGTTTATACGCAGTGCGGCAGAGTGAGCGTGGATTTGCCTATGGTCCGGATACGGTCTGGCAGCGTGAGTTTGAGGAGATGTTCCCGTTCGAGGAGACGGAAGATCAGGACCTTGCGATCGAGGCAACGAAAAAAGATATGGAGAGCACGAAGATCATGGATCGTCTGATCTGTGGCGACGTTGGCTATGGTAAGACAGAGATTGCCATCCGTGCGGCATTTAAGGCGGTACAGGATGGAAAACAGGTTGCATTTCTGGTACCAACAACCATTCTGGCGCAGCAGCATTACAACAATTTTGTACAGCGCATGAAGGATTTTCCGGTGAATATCGATCTGCTCTGCCGTTTTCGTTCTGCAGGTGAGCAGAAAAAGACATTAGAAAAACTGAAAAAAGGTCAGGTGGATATCATTATTGGTACACACCGTCTTTTATCGAAAGATGTGGTGTTCAAAGATCTTGGACTTCTGATGATCGACGAGGAACAGCGTTTTGGTGTCACCCACAAGGAAAAGATTAAGCAGTTGAAAAATAACATTGATGTGCTCACTTTAACCGCGACACCAATCCCAAGAACACTGCATATGAGTCTGATCGGAATCCGTGACATGAGTGTGTTGGAAGAACCGCCGATGGATCGAATCCCAATCCAGACTTATGTGATGGAATATAATGAGGAGCTTGTGCGGGAAGCAATATCCAGAGAGCTGGCGCGTGGCGGACAGGCATATTATGTATACAATCGCGTGAAAGAGATCGCAGATGTGGCAGCGAAGATCGCAGAGCTTGTGCCGGAGGCGAATGTCGCCTATGCACATGGACAGATGAAAGAGACCGAACTGGAAAATATCATGTACAAGTTTATCAATGGGGAGATCGACGTGCTTGTGTCGACGACGATCATTGAGACAGGACTTGATATTTCCAATGTCAACACCATGATCATCCACGATGCGGACAACATGGGACTGTCACAGCTCTATCAGCTTCGCGGACGCGTGGGACGCTCAAACCGGACAGCGTATGCGTTTTTAATGTATAAGCGCGATAAGATGTTAAAAGAAGTCGCAGAGAAACGTCTCGCTGCGATCAAAGAGTACACGGAGCTCGGCAGTGGTTTTAAAATTGCCATGCGAGACCTTGAGATCCGTGGCGCAGGAAATCTGCTCGGCGCAGAGCAGCACGGGCATATGGAGGCGGTCGGCTATGACCTCTACTGCAAGATGTTAAACGAGGCAGTCAAAGAGGCGAAGGGTATGAAGCAGGAGGAAAGCTTTGACACCACGATCGACATTGACATCGATGCCTATATTCCGATGGGGTACATCCCAAATGAGGTGCAAAAACTCGATATTTACAAACGTATTGCAGACATCCAGACGGATGAGGAGACGGAGGAGATGTTAGAGGAGCTGATCGACCGTTTCGGTGATCCGCCAAAACCGGTGGAAAATCTGCTTTACATTGCAAAAATAAAGTCATTGGCGCATGAAGTTTATATGACAGAGATTTCGCAAAAAGCCGATACCGTGAAGTTCACGCTTTACGGGAAGGCGAAACTTGATGTGGCAAAAATCCCGGAGTTTATCGCGTCTTATGGCAATAACCTGAAATTTACCATGGATGCCAAAGCACCGTATTTTACTTATTTTTTGAAGAAAAATTCCAGAGAGAAGAATGTGGATGCCAGAGCTGTGATAGAAGATTTTTTAAATGGTGTGAGGAAAAACTTAAAGATTGCGCAGGACTCTGTGAAAAAAGAGTGAAAAATCTTGCGGCACCGGTAAAAAAGCACTATAATAGGAAAAGTGGCTATCCGCGTATTAAAATCGTGTGGATACATTTAGGAGGCTAAATCCTCTGCTCACCAGAGGATAAATTTCACAGAGTGAAATAGCATTTTGCTTCGCAAAACAAGGAGGATTTATGAAGTTAAAGAGATTTACAACACTGCTCGTAAGCGGTGTTTTGGCAGCATCTATGTTAGTGGGATGTGGCGGCATAAATAAAAATGAAACCGTTGCAACCTTAGACGGACAGGAAATAAAGTTAGGAGTAGCTAATTTTGCGGTGCGTCTGCAGCAGGCGGAGGCAGATGATTTTTACAGAGCTTATTTTGGAGACGATGTGTGGTCATCCGATCTGTATAACAATGGAACAACCATGGAAGATAACACGAAGAACAGTGTCATCGAGATGATTGAAAATTTATATATTTTACAGAATCATATGGCAGATTATGACGTGACATTGACAGATGATGAGACTGCAAAAATTGCAGAGGTAGCAGCCCGGTTTATGGCAGACAATGATGATAAAGCAATCAATGCACTCGGAGCAACAGAAGATATTGTGAAGGAATATCTTACCTTGGTGACAGTCCAAAGTAAAATGCGGGCAGCGATCATTGCAGATGCAGACACAAATGTCAGTGATGCAGATGCCAACACAAGTGCATATAGTTATGTCAATGTATCGAAAACCAGTTACAAGGATGCAGACGGAAATACACAGGAATATACCGATGATGAGAAAGCAGAACTTGCAGATACGGTTCAGAAATTCCATGATGCAGCAGCAGACACGACACTTGATACAGCCGCAGATGAGTATGGATATACGGTGAGTACAGGTACATTTTCATCAGATAATACCACATTGGATGAAGAAGTGTTGAACGCATTAGAGGGACTTAAGAGCGAGGGTGAGCTCTCTGACGTAGTGGAGACAGATAATTATTATTATGTACTCCGCCTCGATGAGATCACAGATGCAGATGCCACAGAGGAACACAGACAGGAGATCATCAGCCAGCGTCAGAGCGACTTATATAATGAAGTCCTTCAGGGCTGGAAGGATGATGCAGAGTGGGTATTAAAAGATAAAGTATGGGATAAAGTTACGTTTGACAACTTATTCACAACAACCGTAGAATCGACAGAGACAACAGAGACTACCGAAAGCAGCACAACAGACAATGCAGTGACAGAGAATACAGAGGCAGTGGAAGGCACAGAATCTGTACAATAATAGAAAAAAGAGACAGGATAATCAGAGGAAGCATACAGCTTTGGAGATTATCCTGTTTTTCATGTATAGGAAACTTCGTTCCGGCTACAAAAAAAACGTTCCACAAGGATGCACACTCGCGCAGTTGTGCTTGTGCAAAGGGAACGTTTATGTTATTCTAAAAAAAGATGTGTATCAGCAGTTGAGACGTGCAGACATAGCGGAAAACCGAAGTGTACATGCACTGCGGAAGAAAGAATAATAAGAGGAATCTTGCAGCAATGAAAAAAGATAATATAGTACTGATCGGAATGCCTGGAGTGGGAAAAAGCACCGCAGGTGTCATTCTTGCGAAAGTTTTAGGATATGAATTTGTAGATGCAGATCTTGTGATCCAGAAAGAGGAAGGCAAGCTTTTAAAGGAGATCATTGAGGAAGTTGGAACAGACGGTTTTATCGCAGTGGAGAACCGCGTGAACAGCTCGCTTGAGGTCGACCATTCGATCATTGCCACAGGCGGAAGTGTTGTCTATGGAAAAGAAGCGATGGAACATTTGAAAAGCATAGGAACTGTGGTTTATTTACAACTCCCATTTGAGGAGTTAAACAGAAGATTGAGCGACATCAAAGGACGTGGTGTTGTTTTAAAAGATGGACAGACTTTAAAAGATCTGTATGAGGAACGTGTTCCGTTATATGAAAAATATGCGGATATCACGGTAAACGAATATGGTCTGAATGTGGAGCAGACCATTGATAAAATTTTGAGTTTGAGGAATGAAAAGAAATGCAAAAAATAAAGTTGACAAAAAAAGTAATCATAGAACTATTTGTGATAGCAGGTTTATTTTTGGTTTTACTGTTTTTTGCAGTTTCGCAGAAAGTCGCGATCGGACAGAAATACCAGCAGGTTTATTTTAATGGAGAACTTGTTGGAAATGTCGCAAATCATGTATCCGTAGATGATGCGGTGCATGAGGTACGCCGTGAACTTGCAGCAGAGAGTGATGAACCTCTCTGCATGGATTATGAATATTCTTCCAGCAAAGCCAATCATTGGTTCACTTCTTTAATGACGGAAGATGCATTAAACGAAGCCTTGAAGGAGAAAATGAAAGTATCAGAAATTGAAACACAGGTGAGAGCCTACACAGTAGCAATTGAAGGCTATCGCGGCAATTTCAAAAGTATGGACGAAGTGACGGAATTTTTGAATACGGTCAAAAATGAGGCTGATACGGAAGGACAGTTTACAACACAGATTTCCAAAGAAGCCGGACATATCAGTGGTATTTATACAGCACAGCTTACAGAAGTTGATCCGAAAGAGAATACAGAGGTGATACCGGAGGAAACGCTTGCAGATCAGGTGTCTGCCGGAGCCAATGGGGCATTTACCTATCAGATGGAATACGCGATGGCAAATCCAAAGGATGATAGTTATGAGACTGGAACACTTGGACTGGAATTTATAGAGAATGTCGAAGTGTATGAGAAGTACATTTCCGAAGATGCACTGTCGGATGTGGAAACGCAGGTAGAAGAAGTAACAAAAGAAAAAGAAACGAATAAAATATATGTAGTAGAGAGTGGTGATGTACTTTCTGTTATCGCGATGGATCATGATACAACAGTAGCCAATATCATGGCATTGAACGGATTTGACAATGCAGAGGTAAGGATTTATCCGGGACAGGAGATCATCATTGCAGTGCCGGAACCGGATTTAAGCCTTCGTATTAAAAAAGGTGAAGTCTATGAAGAGGATTATAACGCAGAGCCGACCATCATAAAAAATGATGAATGGTATACGACAAAACAGGTGGTACACCAGGAAGGCACGACCGGACACAGAGAACGTAATGACATTGTCACCTATGAAAATGGAATTGAGGTTGCGAGGGAGCTTGCGCATGAGACAATCATGGTGGAATCGACACCGGCAATCATTGAGCAGGGAACAATCACGCCGCCAACGTATATCAAACCATTGGCAGGTGGGCATTTCACATCAGGATTCGGACGCCGCTGGGGAAGAATGCACAAGGGCGTTGACTGGGGATGCCCGATTGGAACAACCGTTTATGCATCCAGTGCAGGAACTGTTGTCAGTGCCGGTTACAGCAAAGGATATGGCAATAATGTTGTCATCAGCCATCCGGATGGCAGAATGACACGATATGCACATAACAGTAAATTACTGGTATCAGCAGGTCAGTGGGTAGAACAGGGACAGAGCATTGCACTGAGCGGAAGTACCGGAAGATCTACTGGCCCACATGTTCATTTTGAGATTTATATCAATGGAGTTGCAGTAAATCCATTGAATTATATTGGTCAGTAATGGTATAATAAGCGGAAGAAAGAACCGCTTGACAAAAAGATATAATGGTTACTATAATAATGTGTTTGTATGCAACCATTCGATAAGTCTGTAAGTTGATGGCAGACTGGACGAAAATGTTCATAGAGGTGTGATATGGAACAATATGTAATTAAAGGTGGAAATCCTTTGGTTGGAGAAGTTGAGATTGGCGGAGCAAAAAATGCGGCACTGGCAATCCTTTCTGCAGCCGTAATGACGGATGAAACTGTTACGATAGAGAATCTCCCAAACGTGAGAGATATTAATGTATTATTAAACGCAATTCAGGAAATTGGAGCAAAAGTCGACCGAATCGACGCTCACACTGTTAAAATCAATGGATCATTTATCCGTGATTTTAATGTTGACAATGAATATATCAGAAAAATCAGAGCATCTTATTATCTGATCGGTGCTTTGTTAGGAAAATATAAAAGAGCAGAAGTGGCACTTCCGGGTGGATGCAATATCGGAAGCCGTCCAATCGATCTGCATTTAAAGGGATTCAGTGCATTAGGCGCCAATGTTGATATTAAACATGGGCTTGTTCTTGCATCCGCAGAAAAGCTGACAGGAACCCATATTTATCTGGATAAAGTATCTGTCGGAGCAACCATTAACATTATGATGGCAGCTTCTATGGCAGAGGGAAAAACAATTATTGAGAACGCAGCAAAAGAGCCACATGTGGTGGATGTTGCGAACTTCTTAAACAGCATGGGTGCGCAGATCCGTGGTGCTGGTACGGATGTAATCCGGATTGTCGGTGTGGAAAAACTCCACAAGACAGAGTATTCTATTATCCCGGATCAGATTGAGGCAGGAACCTTTATGTTTGCAGCGGCTGCAACAAAAGGAGATGTCACAGTAAAGAATGTCATTCCAAAGCATTTGGAAGCAACCACTGCAAAACTTTTGGAAATTGGCTGTGAAGTGGAAGAGTTTGATGACGCAGTGCGTGTTGTGGCTTCCAAACCGCTTCATCATACACAGGTGACAACACTTCCATACCCGGGATTCCCAACAGACATGCAGCCACAGATGGCAGTCGTTCTTGGAATTTCCGAGGGAACAAGTACGGTGACTGAGAGTATTTTTGAGAATCGTTTCAAATATGTTGATGAACTGACACGTATGGGTGCCAATATTAAGGTAGAGAGCAATATTGCAATTATCAATGGAACGGAAAAATATACTGGAGCAAGAGTGAATGCACCGGATCTCCGTGCCGGAGCAGCACTTGTGATCGCAGGTCTTGCGGCAGAAGGAATTACAGTTGTAGATGATATTTACTATATTGAACGTGGATATGAAGAATTTGAGGCAAAACTGGCGTCTCTGGGTGCGGTTATCGAGAAAGTGAGTACAGAAAAAGAAATTCAGAAATTCACACTCAAGGTTTCTTAAACCGGAGTTTAACGGACGTAGTGTCGCAGATTTTGTGGTGCTTTTATAGGTGGTGAAGGGCAGATATAAGCGTCCTCTCACAAGGCATTATTTATATGTTGATTAAAAAGAAAAATCGTACAAACGAAATATTATGTTTCTGTTCGCTGAACATTCCGATGGGCTTCTGAACAACAATCATGTTCAGCAAAGGCTTCCATGATTGTTAGAATCCCATCTCCATAGCTCACGAAGAAAATAATATTTGTTTGTACGATTTTTCTTTCGATTTACACTGTGAATGCCTTGTGAGAGGACGCTTATACATGCCCGGTCAACGTTATGAATCGCACCACAGAATCTGCAATTTACGTTATGAAACTCTGGTTAGGGGAGGAGTGTCTATGGGGAATGACAAAAATCAAACAGTAGGGAGAGAACTTATTTATGGATCGTTTTACAGATGCATTGGAACAAAGAAATCTGGAAGAATTGAGAAAGTATCCTAAGGCAGACTTGCACAATCATTTTGTGCTTGGCGGAAATAGAAGGTTTCTCTATCAGGTAACTGGTAAAAAAATTGAACCATTAGATCATCCTTTGACATCAATGGATGAGATGGATCGATGGAGTCAAAAATATATTGGTCAGGATTTTAACAGCACCGAGATGAGAAAACTTTTAATTAGGGCGACATTTCAACAAGCCAGAGAAGATGGAGTAACTGTGCTTGAAATTGGTGAGGATGTCTGGGGGTTAAATGAATTTTTTCATAATGACATTGATGAGCTGGTGAATGCTTTTACAAGTGCTCAAAAAGAAATTGCTTCCGATATGGAATTAAGGCTCCAAATTGGATTATCAAGACATTGTCCGATCAGCTATTTAGAAGATTGTCTATCTCATTTCTGGGGAAATAAAAATTTTTATTCTATTGATCTGTATGGCGATGAATTGGCACAGCCTATTGAAAATTTTAAAGGGATTTACCGACGGGCAAAAAAAGAAGGGTTAAGACTAAAAGCACATGTTGGAGAATGGGGCACTGCGAAAGATGTAAGAACAGCAGTAGAAGAATTAGAACTTGACGAGGTTCAACATGGAATAGCGGCAGCTGATGACGAATCAGTAATCCGCTTTTTGGCAGATCATAAAATCAGATTAAATATCACGCCAACAAGTAACATTTTACTTGGAAGGGTTGCAGATATGTCTATGCATCCGATTGGTAAACTGTATCGTAGTGGTGTCGATGTCACTATAAATTCCGATGACGTATTAATCTTTGATTCAGACGTATCCAAAGAATATCTACGGCTTTATGAGTCTCAGTGTTTGACGGCAGAAGAATTAGATAACATAAGAAAAAATGGACTGAAACCAGAGTTTAACTAGCGCAGTGTCGCAGAGTTTGTGGTGCTTTCTTAGTGGATGAAGGGCAGATATAAGCGGCATTTCACAAGTCATTTTTATATGTTGATTAGAAAGAAAAACCGTACAGACGAAATATTATGTTTCTATTCGCTGGACATTCCGATGGGCTTCTGAACAACAATCATGTTCAGCAAGAGCTTCCATGATTGTTAGAATCCCATCTTCATAGCTCACGAAGAAAATAATATTTGTCTGCACAGTTTTTCTTTTCATTTACACGGTGAATGACTTGTGAAATGCCGCTTATACATGCCCTGCCAACTCTATGAATTGCACCACAAAATCTGCCATTTAGGTTATCGAACTCTGGTTATAGGATGAGTGCCTATTTGGTAGGGACAAATTCAATAATAAAATACGCCTCTTTTATTTGCGTTGAAGGATGACTATTAGTAACATCAATACGAACAGATTCAATTGTCATTTTATTCAATTCCAAACGTTTTTGCAGGAATATCGATTCCTACCATTTTTCCGAAAGCCAACGCCCATTTGACAAAATTATATGATATTGACGTAATTATATTGCCAGTTATAATATATCCTTCTTCAACTGGTTTGCGCAAATTGTCATCCCATCCCACCATTTCAGTTAAATCACTTTCTGAAAAACCTTCTTCGAAAAGCTCTTCTTTATTGATCCCTGCCATGAATGGTTTTCCATTAAGTAATCCTGCGTTGACAAGTAACAGGGGAGCAATAGAAATAGCTCCGATTGTCTTTTTCTCAAACTTTTTGATGAAATCTACTATTCTTTCATTTTCAATAGTTTCTCTAATATCCATTGCCCCAGGCAATATCAAGCTATCATATGCATCTAAGTCAAGATTATCAATAGTATCATCCGGAAATATAGACAACCCATCTTCACTTCTAATTGCCTGTTTTGTAATTCCGAAAACTGTAATAGGTTTTTCAGCGAGTGCCAATATTTCAAGTGCAACACTGATTTCAAAATTGCAAAATGAATCATATAACAATATAGCAGTTTTTTTCATATCAATTGTCTCCTCACATTTTTCGATTTGCAAAATTCATTAATATCATGATTCATTCTATCATAACCATACCCACAATTCTACTTCGCTCTATTTAAATTAATTAAAAAAAGTTGTCATCAAGTTATTTTGGGGATTCCGATCGATTTATACATTTTGTCAATTACCCTATAGGCATTCCTCCTATAACCGGAATTCCATAACGTAAATTGCAGATTTTGTGGTGCGGTTCATAAGGTTGATTGGGCATGTATAAGAGTCCTCTCACAAGGCATTCGTAACGTAAATAAAAGAAAAACGGTATAAACAAATATTATTTTCTTCGTGAGCTATGAAGATGGGATTCTAACAATCATGGAAGCCTTTGCTGAACATGATTGTTGTTCAGAAGCCCATCGTAATGTTCAGCGAACAGAAACATAATATTTCGTTTATACCGTTTTTCTTTTCATAAACTTATAAAATCACGACTTGTGAGAGGACGCTTATATTTGCCCAATTTACACTGTGAACCGCACCACAGAATCTGCCAATTTACGTTATGGAACTCACGGTTAGGGGAGGGGTGTCTATGGGGAAGGGTAAAAATCAATCTGCATTCTTAAAGTAAATTAATTATAACTTCTGTAAATCAATTTTAATAGAATGAAGTAGGATTGTAAGTGTAATTATGGTAGAATGATGATATTAATGAAGTTGATAAATCGAAAAGTTGTCGAACTGACACATTAGAAAGGATTATATATGAGTGAGTTGATTAAGGCTGACAATGAATATAAGGAGTGGATTGCCGGAATATCCACTGATTTTAGAAAAAGCCAAATTAGGGCTTCTATGAAGATAAATGATGAGATGCTAAGATTTTATTGGAAACTTGGTAAGGGCATTTCATCTATGAGTGAACAATTCGGATATGGAATGGGCTTCTATAAAACGGTGAGTGACGATTTGAAATCCATTTTTCCAGATGTGAAATCATTTTCTCCAACTAATTTGAAATATATGAGATACTTTTATGAGATGTATCCTGACGCAGTGATTTGTCCTCAGGTTGAGGACGAATTGATTACAGATGCAAATCGTCCTCAAGTTGGGGATGATTTACAAATCATTTTTAAAATTCCATGGGGACATAACAAAATAATACTTGATAAATGCAAAGGAAATTCTGCAAAGGCATTGTTTTATATCAGAAAAACTATTGAAAACAATTGGTCAAGAGATGTTTTATTAAACTTTTTAGGAACGGACTTGTATGAACACCAGGGCAAAGCAATAACTAACTTTTCTAATACACTTCCGATTGAACAGAGCGATTTAGCACAAGCAATTACAAAGGATCCATATAATTTTGATTTTTTGACTTTGCGTGAGCGGTATGATGAAAAGGAACTAAAGGATGCGCTTATAGAGAAAGTTAATAATTTCCTTATGGAGTTAGGTACTGGCTTTGCTTATATGGGCAGGGAAGTGAGAATTGAGGTAGGAGATACTGAAAAATTTATAGACATGTTATTTTACAATACGCAAAGGCATTGCTATGTTGTTGTAGAAATAAAGACAGGAAAATTTGATTCTTCTTACGCAGGTCAATTGGGAACTTATGTTGTAGCTGTTAATCATCAGATGAAAACAGAAGCTGATAACCCTACTTTGGGACTTCTGATTTGTAAAGATATGGATAAAGTAGAAGCCCAGTATGCATTAGAATCTACTAGCCAGCCACTTGGTATTTCTAGTTATGAATTATCAAAACTTATACCAGAAGAGTTCAAAGGTAGTATGCCTACCATTGAAGAAATTGAAGCTGAATTAAATGAATAACTTCTTATTTTACTAAATAAAAGGTGATAGAAAGATGTGCAGTTATAAAGAGATAAATGAATGGTTTAAATGGAAAAATACTCCCGTAAAAGATAGAAAACTTCAATCAGTTGAGGAAAAATTCAATGATTACACAAAAATATGTGGTGGCGACAATGAGACAGATGTTTTGTATAATATCTTGTATCTATATGCAATAGGCCTTTATATAAAGACAAGAAGTGAGCCTAATATGGAGTATTTTGTAAGTAACCGAATTCAATCAGGAAGGCAATATCTTCATAGTTTAAAATATATTAATAGTCATAGAAATCCGGATATTGATAAATGCTTAAATCCTTTGGCAGCTGTGTATTTTTCCTATGGTAATTTAACTGTTATGTGGCCGGGAGGAAATACATTAAAAGGAAGTGGAAATAATGGTTATTATGATAACCCAGATATTTTTTTTAGAAAGTATAAGGAGTGGTTTTTAGTACTAAAAGGCAAAGAATATGCTTTTTTGAATGTGTTTGTTAAAAGAATAGAAGATGAGAAATTTGAATCTTTGAAGACTTTTGTAGATTCATTTAAAGATTTGAGTGAATTTGCGAAGTATATAAATGAGATTGTTAAAATTATTAATAATAGGACTGAAAAAATAGAACAATATTTAAAAAGTAAAACTATAAATTCAGACTATAACAATAATTAATAAATTGAAGTTTTATCTATATAAAGAGCCAGATAACTTCCAATTCGAGGAGGTGAACACTTTGGATATTGAGAAAACCAAATCATATTACAATCAAATAAGAAGTGAAGATTTATGTGATTGTGATTATTGTAAAAACAATATTCATGAAGTCAAAGCAGCTTATCCTACCTCTTTTATAGACACTTCATAACCGTGAGTTCCATAACGTAAATTGCAGATTCTGTGGTGCAATACATAGCGTAAATTGGGCATGTATAAGCGTCCTCTCACAAGTCATTCACAGTGTAAATGAAAGAAAAACGGTACAGACAAATATGATTTCCTTTGTGAGCCATGGAGATAAGACTCTTTAGAGGCTTATCGGAATGCCCGGCGAACAGGAACATCATATTTCGTCTGTACCGTTTTTCTTTTCATAAACCTATACAATCACGACTTGTGAGAGGACGCTTATATCTGCCCCCTCGCAGCCTATAAAAGCACCACAAAATCTGCTGCTCTATGGTAAGTTAAACTCCGGTTATAACACTGATTGAATGTGAAGGTCAGGCTGAGTCGAAAGATCAATGCAGCTTCCATCCATCAGCTGGATGATTGGTTTTGACAAACGGTTTTTGTTTAACATGACGATATTTGCAACACGTCCATCATTGAGAAGTACACGGTTATTCTGATAGGTACTTGCGACATGGGACAGGAAGGTTAAAATAAATTTAGGATTATATTTGGAAAGACCATCATGTTCAAAATTGTTAATTACCTGGAAGACACAGAGCGGTGCGCGGTATGAGCGCGCAGCGGTCATGGCATCGTATACGTCTGCGATGGAAACAATTGCCGCATATTCATCAATATCGGATTGAGACAAACCGGTTGGATAACCACTGCCGTCACTTCTCTCGTGATGGCAGAGAACTGCTTTTTTCACGTGAGAGTCTAATGGGAGTGATTTTAATATGTCATAACCAAATTTTGGATGCTGTTTTACAAGGGCAAATTCCTCATCGGTATATTTTCCAGGCTTATTGAGAACTTCGGCAGGAATTTTTAATTTTCCAATATCATGTAAGGCGCCTGCTAAGGTCAGTGTGTCTAATTCTTCGGGTGAAAACTTTAACCAGCGTCCAAGTCTGCGGCTGATCAGAGAGACATTCAGTGAATGTGCATAGACCGAATCCTCTACGGAGCGCATATTGTGAAGCATATCAAAAAGTTCTAAGGATGTTTTGCAGGAATAATATAATTCCTTCGTATCAGACAGAAGCTGTTCATAATTTAAAGACTTATGATAGATGACACAATCTTCCAGAACCGTGCGGTAAGTGGCGATTACTCTGGAATAGGAAATCTGAAAATTCTGGAATTCTTTAGAGCAGACAACCTTCTGCGAATAAGAAGGTGCCTGGGCTTCCGGTTTTACAACATGGGAAGGAACTTCGACTTGTTCCTCTTTTTTTGTGGCAGGAATTGGATCTTCTGTGACCGATACCTGCGGGATCGCATAAAATTTAATGCGGGAAATGAGACGATCCGTGAGAGAAACTCCATTTTCAACGATCAACTGACCGCCTTTGGTACGGACTTCTCCAGCAGTTACCATCCCTGGTACTAATTCATCCGTTGGATAATATTTTGTCATTTGCATACCCCAATCTATACATTTTATTATAAAATAGTATAAGATTGCACAAAATGAAAGTCAATAGATACTGCTGGCAGAAATTCCCATAAAATATAGTTTTTTAGAAAGAACAAATAGTAGTATACATTCCACATGGTTTGTATATCATTTTGAAAAAACTCTTGACAGAGAGGCGGTTAGATAGTATTGTATAGCACGTGAGATTTGAAACAGTTTATGTTTCAGTCTGTGTAAACAGATTTGAAAATTCAATATTGTATAAGATGTAATTAGAAAGAGATTTTTAATTACGGAAAATTTTCTTATTCAGAGTGATGGAGATACATAGGATCTATGAAGTCACGGCAACCCCTCTACGGAAGGTGCCTACCTGAGCGAGCAAATATTTGGATGATTTATCCAAGACTATATTTTATAGTTCGAACAATAAGAGGATTTGATAATCTGATGATTTATTAACTCCGCTTGTTTGTGACAGCGGAGTTTTTTAGTTACCAAATGAACAGCCAGAAGAAAGGAAAGAACAAATGGAAAAATTATTATTTACATCCGAGTCCGTTACAGAAGGACATCCGGACAAAATGTGTGATGCCATCTCTGATGCCATCCTTGATGCATGTATGGAACAGGATCCAATGAGCCGTGTAGCATGTGAGACAGCAAGCTGTACAGGATTTGTGCTTGTAACAGGTGAGATTACAACAAAAGCACAGTTAGATATTCCTTCCATCGTTCGTAAAACAGTCAACGAGATCGGATACAACGACGCAAAAACAGGTTTTGACGGACATACATGTGCAGTGATGGTAGCGCTTGACCAGCAGTCTCCGGATATCGCTATGGGTGTTGACAAAGCATTGGAAGCAAAAGAAAACAAAATGTCTGACGAGCAGTTAGAGGCAATTGGTGCCGGTGATCAGGGTATGATGTTTGGTTATGCAACAAATGAGACACCGGAGTTAATGCCATATCCGATCTCCCTTGCACACAAACTTGCTTTACAGCTTACAAAAGTGCGCAAAGACGGCACATTAAAATATTTAAGACCAGACGGAAAAACACAGGTTTCTGTAGAGTATGATGAGAATGGCAAGCCAAAGAGATTAGAGGCAGTTGTATTATCCACTCAGCATGACGAGGATGTAACACAGGAACAGATCCATGAGGATATCAAAAAATATGTATTTGATCCAATCCTTCCAATAGAATTAGTAGATGCAGAGACAAAATTCTTCATCAACCCAACCGGCCGTTTCGTGATCGGTGGACCACACGGTGATGCAGGTCTTACCGGACGTAAAATTATCGTAGATACCTACGGTGGATATGCCCGTCACGGCGGCGGAGCTTTCTCAGGAAAAGACTGTACAAAGGTTGACCGTTCCGCAGCTTACGCAGCACGTTACGTTGCAAAGAACATTGTAGCAGCAGGTCTTGCAGAAAAATGTGAGATTCAGTTGTCTTACGCAATCGGTGTTGCACAGCCAACCTCTATCATGGTAGATACTTTTGGAACAGGAAAACTTTCTGATGAAAAACTGGTTGAGATCGTTCGTGAGAACTTTGATCTCCGCCCGGCAGGAATCATCAAAATGCTTGACTTAAGAAGACCAATTTACCGTGGAACAGCAGCTTACGGACATTTCGGACGTACAGACTTAAATCTTCCGTGGGAAGCAACAGATAAGGCGGAAACATTAAAGAAATATTTATAATCAGCGTTGAGCAGATTAATTTATGAAAAGTTTAGAATCTTTTTCGGAAAATGTCATAGGATTTCGGATGGTTCATGCTATAATAGGTCATAGGGTTTATCCTTGTGACCTATTTTTATTCACAATAATAGAATGTTCACGAAGTGTGCATTCTATTGTTTCTATGGATACAAAAGTGGGTGAACAAGGGTAGAAACATAAACATTCATAGAAGGAAAGCGTATGAAGTTTAAGAATAAGATTATTATTTCATTCTGCATCATTATATTTGTACCGATTTTCCTTGCAACACTGGTTTTGTTCAGTATGCAGCACATTCAGATGCGGGCGATCGAGCAGACCTATGGTGTCGAAGGGGACGGATACAGTTATTTTTCCAATTCTGTCCAGCTTCTGAGCCGGTTTACAAGAGAAATCTATCGGGAAGTATACAAGGTGGCAGACAACCAGCCGGAGAAACTGGAGGATGGAGCATACCTTGAGAAGATCAACCAGCAGTTGGAAGAAAAAGCGTCCTATCTCATCGTTCGGAAAGGACAGGAGCTGGTATATATAGGAAAAAGCGCAGGGACATCGCTTTTGACGGAGCTTCCGGAGTATGGAAGTGCCGATGGCAATGCGGATTCCGGGACATACATGGATGGTGAGGAGCAGGCACTGGTAAAACAGATTGATTTTGTTTATCCGGATGGTGCAAAGGGCAGCATTTTTATCGTGACCAGATTAGAGGAGATGGTTCCTGAATTAAAAAGTCTTCTGATCGATATTATGGTTTCCATTGTGCTGATCCTTGTTCTGACAGCATGTATGCTGACGGTATGGATTTATACCAGCCTGATCAATCCAATCAAAAAATTGCAGGCTGCCGCACAGAATATTAAGGAGGGTAATCTTGATTTTACGATCGAGGCAGAGAGCAGGGATGAGATCGGGGAACTCTGCACAAGTTTTGAAGAGATGCGGCAGAGGCTGAAAGACAATGCCGAAGAGAAAATCAATAGCGAGAAAGAAAATAAAATGTTGATCAGCAACATTGCACACGATCTGAAAACGCCGATCACTGCGGTAAAAGGATATGCGGAAGGATTGATGGACGGTGTTGCGGATACCCCGGAAAAACGGGATAAGTATATCCGGACAATTTATAATAAAGCAAATGAGATGGATACGCTTATCAATGAGCTGACGCTCTATGCGAAGATCGATACGAACCGTATACCGTACAATTTTGCCAAAATCAATGTTGGTGAATACTTCAATGACTGCATTGAGGAGATCGGACTGGATCTTGAGTCAAAAAATATCGGACTGGCATACTTTAATTATACGGATGGATCGACACAGATCATTGCGGATCCGGAACAGCTTCGCAGAGTGATCCACAATATTATTGGAAATTCCATTAAATATCTGGACAAGCAGAGAGGACTTATCAACATCCGTATCAAGGATGTGGGTGATTTTATCCAGGTGGAGATCGAGGATAACGGCAGGGGTATTGCAGCAGCGGATCTGCCATACATTTTTGATCGTTTCTACCGGGCGGATGCTTCGAGAAATTCTGCAACCGGAGGCAGCGGAATAGGATTGTCAATTGTGAAAAAAATTATCGAAGACCACGGAGGTAAAATATGGGCGACCAGCAAGGAGTCCATCGGAACCGTTATGTATTTTGTAATCAGAAAATATCAGGAGGTGCCAAATGAGCAGAGTATTAATAGTTGAAGATGAAGAAGCGATCGCAGATCTTGAAAAAGATTATCTGGAATTGAGCGGATTTACCGTAGAGATCGAGAATAACGGAACAGCAGGATTGAAAAGAGCATTGTCCGAGGAATTTGACATGTTCATTTTAGATCTTATGCTTCCGGGAACGGATGGATTTGAAATCTGCAAAAAGATCCGTGAGGAAAAAAATACACCAATTCTTATGGTTTCAGCCAAAAAAGATGATATTGACAAGATCAGAGGTCTTGGACTTGGTGCGGACGATTACATCACAAAACCATTTTCTCCAAGTGAGCTGGTAGCGCGGGTGAAAGCACATCTCGCCCGATATGAGCGACTGATCGGAAGCAGTGAGGCAAAAAATGATATCATTGAGATCCGTGGTATCCGCATTGACAAGACAGCACGCCGTGTCTGGGTGAACGACGAGGAAAAACAGTTTACAACAAAAGAATTTGATCTTCTTACCTTTTTGGCAGAAAATCCAAACCATGTGTTTACAAAGGAAGAATTGTTCCGGGAAATCTGGGATATGGAATCCGTCGGAGATATTGCAACAGTTACCGTGCATATCAAGAAGATCCGCGAAAAGATCGAGATGAACACCAACAAACCGCAGTATATAGAAACAATCTGGGGGGTTGGGTACAGATTTAAATTATAAAACAAGAAGCAATGTGTTTTGTGGCACATTGCTTCTTGTTTTATAAAGGCTTTCTCGCCTTGATTTTCGTAAATTCTATAATTTCTTTTTTGTCTTCATCAGATATCTTATCAAAATAGAAAAGTAATTCCCGTTCCAAATTTGTGTTAAACATATATTTTTTCTTATTAGAAGGATCATTAAAAAATTCAAGAAATTCTGATAAATCGGTGCTTGCCTGTGTTGGCGCAGGCGCATCGTAAGATTCCTCCCTGTCAATATCAATTGTCAGATGAAGCAGATCATCAACGGAAATATTATAAAGCCCTGCTAATTTGTAAAAGGCTTCCGCATCCGGTGTGCGTTTTCCGGTTTCATAATGGCTGTATGTCTGCCGTACAACACCCAATACCTCCGCAACATAATCCTGTGTGTAATTATTGACTTTGCGCAATTCTTTTAACTTCTGTGGAAGTAGTTTGTTTTTCATATAAATACCACCTTTGCTATTAGTATATTTTTATTTGTGCCTTAGATGTAGCAAGGTGTAGCATATCAGACAACAAAAGTTAAAATGTTAACGTTGATTGACATTGCAATTGTAACAAAATGTTGCGGAAAAAATAAAGTTACTATTAATTATGCACAAAATAACAACATTTATTCACTGGAAAAATAGATTGTTGATTGTAAAAATGTAACAAAGTGTAGCAAAATATAAAAACAGATGTTAACAAATTGTAGCGAAAAGACGATATAAATGATACAAAACGTAGCAAATGGAATTGCGATGAAAAACAAGGAGGTTAAATCCTCTCCTCACAAAAAGGTTCGGATTTTTCCTTCGGAAAAACAAGGAGGATTATGTTAAAGATTTCACTGAAACAAGGTCAGTATGTAAATATCGGAGATAACATCCGCGTAGTTTATGTGGGTGGAACTGGAAATCATGGAAGGCTTATGATCGATGCTCCAAAAGAGGTCAAAATCGCAAGGAGCACCGTGGAACAAAATCCGGAGCGCAGAAAAGATACTTATTATCCGGAACCGGCGATCTCAAAAGAAGCACAGGACGAGATCAAGAAGATTTTATGGAATGAACGCATGAAAGCGGAAACAAAAAAAGATGCAGAAAGAATGAGCCATTAAGCTCATTAAAAACATCGCACAATCATCTGGTAATAGACAGGGCACAACCCGGGACGCTCTGTTTGTTATAAATAATGCCGGAAAAGGAAGTCCGGTCAAAAACATAATAACTCATCATAAGGATGAGACAAGGAGGATTATATTATGGTAGTACAACACAATTTACAGGCAATGAATGCTAACAGAATGTTAAATGTAACAACAGGGGCACAGAGTAAATCAACAGAGAAATTATCTTCTGGTTACAAGATCAACCGTGCAGCAGATGATGCAGCAGGTCTTTCAATTTCTGAGAAAATGAGAAAACAGATTCGTGGTCTGGATCAGGCATCTTCTAATGCACAGGATGGTGTATCAGCAGTTCAGACAGCAGAGGGTGCGTTGACCGAAGTTCACTCCATGTTACAGAGAATGAATGAACTGGCAGTTCAGGCTTCCAACGGAACAAATTCAGAGTCTGATCGAAAGGCTATTCAAGATGAAGTGGATCAGTTGGTAACAGAGATTGATCGTGTAGCAGAAACAACAAAATTTAACGAGACTTATTTGTTAAAGGGTGACGATTCTAAAGCGGCAGTTCAGGATACTGTATACAAAAAATATGATATTTCGTCACTGAAGAGTGTTATTTCTGAGTCATCAAAATTAAGTGAAAAAAACGATTTTGATTCATTGACAGGTAAATTTACGATGAATTTCACAACTGGTTTGGTAGAAGGTGGAGTGTGGAACGGAAAACGTATTAATTCAACCAATACAACTGCAGACGAGATTTCACTTGACGATGCAAAAGCAGCTGAATTAACTGCATTAAAAAATGCAATTACGAATAGTGGAGCAATTACTGGTACTGCAACTAATGATGGCGCTGATATTGCTATTACATCAACAAATGCACAGAAACAGACATTTACAAAAGCGGCAGCATTGGATATAAGCATTCATGTAGGTGCAGATTCTACAGCTAATAACAAGATTACACTTAGTATTGAATCAATGAGTTCTGCAGGTCTTCATTTAACTGGTTTAACTGTTGCAGGAGCAGATGCTTCTAATGCAACATCGTCTATTAATCAGATTGCAGATGCTATTCAACTAGTATCAGATCAGAGATCTAAATTGGGTGCTGTTCAGAACAGACTTGAGCATACGATCGACAACTTAGACAACGTTGTAGAGAACACAACAGCAGCTGAATCCCGTATCCGTGATACAGATATGGCTGAAGAGATGGTTAACTACAGCAAGAACAACATTCTTGCACAGGCAGGTCAGTCTATGCTTGCACAGGCTAATCAGTCTACTCAGGGTGTACTCTCTCTGTTACAGTAATTTGTGTAAAATGTATCAAAAAAGAAGCTCGCAGTTTTGTGGGCTTCTTTTACTAAGTTATTGCTGTAGCTTTTTCAATTCATCAATTGATAGACCAGTAGCACGAGAAATATTCTCTAAAGACAGCAGATTAAGCTCCAATAGATGACGTGCAGTATTAAGGACACCCTTTTGAATACCAGCCTCATACTCCGCTTTCCGAAGTTTCTTCTCTTCTTCTTCCTTGTCATATTCAAATATACTCATACTGATAACCTCCGCGCGGTTCTTTCGAAGAAAATCCGCAAGAATATTTTCTTTGATACATTCATCAACAGCGCATTCCACTGCCTCGTTCAGAGACATGTCGGCTGTGTATTTTCGCACCTTTGCAACATATTGTGCATATTCCCTTAATGTTTTGCAATGTTCCATAAGAAGGGCATTGTGCCCCTCGTTGATATTTAAGACAGTTACGATCAGTTCCAGTTTTGGCTCACCCGACAGATGTTCAAAAGCAGAGGAAAGTCTGTGCTCAAAAACATCGCAAACTGGATCAGAACCATTATAAAACTCAATAAAATTAGGAGTAGGTATCTTTTGCAGGCTGGATGAGTATAAAGATTTTTGATCCAGCATTTTTTGATATTCACTGCTAATGTAAAATAAATCACGAAGTGGCATATTTGGATTGTAAGTCGACTGATGTTCGTACAGGTATAAATTCGTGTCAATGATAAATGCCAGATCGTTTTTCATTCCCATATAGATAGCGTTTTCCAAAGTAACAATCTCTAAATCATCCGGATTCGTATAGTCTCTGCTGTTTACTGCATTGTAAAGCGAGAGCAGATTCTTTTTGTCTGAAAATAACATCCGGAAAACAGTATCTTTGTAGTTGCGATTTGCAGAAACTGCTCCTGCTGTAGTTGATTTGTAACGATCTTGTGGTCGCATTGCCATAGGCTTTCCTCCTTATCACGGTGGACGGCAGATGCACATAAATGCATCGTGCCTCCGGCAGGAGAATAGAGCATTGTAAAAATAGTTTTCATCCGTTTCCTGCTTTTAAATTGGTTAATGGGTAATAAAAGCATAGATACGAAATGAATGACACCGATTGTTTTTGATAATCGAGTGCTTCCTAGAATACAGATGGCTCATCAGCCACAAAGATTTTGTAAAATATGCTTTGAGATATTGTATCATACCAACATCAGAAAATGCAATGGAGAAAATAGTAAAATTTTAAATATTATGAGTACTAAAAAAATGAATAAAAGCATTCATTCAAATCTCCGCAACAGTAGCCCAAACAAAAGAATCATGCTACAATGAACAAAGGAAGATAAAAACAGCAGAAATGCCATAGAATAACGAAGGAGATCATCAGACATGAACATAAATATTTTATATGAGGATGAGGAGGTTATTGTCTGCGAAAAACCGGCGGGGGTTGCGGCGCAGACAAGACGGTTAGGACAGGCGGACATGGAAAGCCTTCTGAAAAATTACCGGGCAGGAAAGGGAGAACAGCCGTATATCGGGGTGGTACACAGGCTGGATCAGCCGGTGCGCGGAGTGATGGTTTTTGCCAAAACAAAAGAAGCTGCGGCGGATTTAAGCCGTCAGGTGCAGACAAAAATGGCAGATAAATTTTATTATGCGGTGACAGACGGTGTGCCGGAACAGAAAAAAGGTACATTGGAAGATTACCTGCTCCGGGATGGAAAAACAAACACTTCAAAAGTGGTATCTAAAAGTACGGAGGGCGCAAAGTCAGCAAGGCTGGACTATGAAGTGACCGCACAGAATAAAACGAACGCCATTCTCCGGATCCGGTTAGACACCGGAAGGCATCATCAGATCCGGGTACAGTTAGCAAATGCAGGAATCCCGATCGTAGGGGATACGAAGTATAATTTTAAAGAGACAATGACACGGAGTGGAAACGGTCTTTTACTCTGCTCTTATAAAATCGGATTTAAACATCCAAAGACACATAAAAAAATGGAGTTCGAAATCAGGAATCCATTTCTCATCTGAGACAGAAACGCAGGAGTTACAAATAACTTCTGCGTTTTTGCTATAAAAATAGTTACTGTTCACTCAGCAGTAAAACACTTGCTGTTTTGCTGCGTAAGAAAGTGATTCAGGAGTGAGCAGACTCCTTTTGTGAAGCAAAAACTGAAATGAGTCAGCGAATCGTTACTGGAACGAAGTATGAGTGAACAGTAACAAAAAATAGAATAAAATCACGAAAAATGTCGAAAATAGAGTGGTAAAATAAGCATAATGTGCTAAAATACAAATAGGATTTAAAATTGGGTTCATAAAATAAAAAAGATGTAGTAGGAGGTATGGGTATGAACAATATTAAGGTGAGAACAAAATTAGTTATTGTAATGGTGATTGCACTGATCGCACTGGCACTATGCACCGTCATTTCCAACACAAGCCTGTCAGGACTTGGAAATAATGCGTTAGACATTATCGAGAATGATATGCGTTCCTCGTATGATGAACAGATCAAGGCACAGGTAGATAATGTAATATCTCTTTGCCAGAGCATTTACAATCGGTATGAAAAAGGTGAATATACATTAGACGAGGCAGAAAAACTTGCAGCAGACCAGATTCGTGATCTGCGTTACGGCAATAATGGATATTTCTGGGTAGATACCTATGATGGAACAAACGTAGTCCTTCTCGGCAATGACACAGAGGGAACAAATCGTATGGATGCAGTGGACACCAATGGATTTGCGTATATGCAGGCAATCATCAGTGCAGGAAGGCAGGAAAACGGCGGTTTTACGGATTATGTATTCCCGAGAGAGGGTGAGACGGAACCATCTCCAAAACGTGCTTACAGCAAGGCATTTGAACCATTTGGCTGGGTACTTGGAACCGGAAACTACACGGACGATATTGATGAGGACGTATTGGGTGTGAAAAATGAATTTTCTTCCTATGAATCCAACAGCAGAATGGCGATCATCGGAATCGCTGTTGTCATGGAAGTAATCTTAATTTTAGTTCTGACACTGATCACAGCCAGCATTGTGAAGCCATTGAAAAAGAGTCTTACCCATATTGACGAGATAGCGCAGGGCGATTTTTCAAAAGAATTTGAACAGGATCTGTTAAAGAGAAAAGATGATTTTGGACAACTGGCAGATTCACTTGAGAAAATGCGCTCTGAGATGAAGGAACTGATTGGAGAGGTAAAATCAGAAGCATTAGAGATCACCGGCATGGTGCAGGAGATTGATACAAGTATTCGGGCATTAGATGATCAGATTGAAAATGTATCTGCGACAACGGAGGAGCTTGCGGCAGGTATGGAGGAGACAGCGGCATCTTCGGAAGAGATAAATGCAATGTCACATGAGATTGAGAGCGCTGCGAAGAGTATTGCAGAGAGATCTCAGGATGGCGCTAACGAGGCAGATGAGATCAGGGAACGTGCTGTGAAAATCAAAAAAGATACAGACGAAAATGACAGACGTACCAGATCGATTCATGAGGAGATTAATGAGAGCCTGACCAAAGCACTCGAAGATATTAAGGTTGTGGATCAGATCAATGTTCTTGCCAAATCAATCATGGATATTACCGGACAGACGAACCTTCTGGCTTTGAACGCATCCATTGAGGCTGCCAGGGCGGGAGAGGCAGGAAAAGGATTTGCGGTTGTTGCGGATGAAATCCGAGTATTGGCAGAGCAGTCCAAAGCAGCAGTTGCCCATATTCAGGAAGTGACTGGCAATGTGACCGCAGCCGTTGAGAATCTTGCAAATGATGCAGAGAGGCTGCTGGAGTTTGTCGGAAATGATGTTGTGGAGAGTCTTGGAGGATTTGCAGAAATGGCAAATTCCTATAATAGTGATGCTGCCAATGTAGATTCCCTTGTAACAGATTTCTCAGCGTCATCGGAGCAGCTGCTCGCATCCATTAACGGAGTGATGGATGCTATCTCCGATGTCAGCAAGACTGCGACAGAGGGAGCTACCGGAACAACGGATATTGCTGAAAAAGTAGGAAACGTTGTGCAGGAGGCAGAGGCAATTAAACAGAAGGCAGAGACAACCTATCATTCTGCTGAAAAACTACAGAAAAATGTGGAACGTTTTATTGTATAACCGGTAATGGATATAGAATGTGACAAAACAGCAAGCGTTTTTTTGGAGCAAAAGGGGATCGTATGATAGAAAAGTATTATAATGGGGTTATCGAACAGGTCGCAGGAGGAATCGGAAATGTAGAACATAACAGTATCCTTGTGCGGTATAGCAATGATTTTTCTATATGGGATTTAGAGAGTGTCAATCATTATAAGGACCAGACAGATATCTTTTTTACCTGTCATGAGTTTTCTTATAACAAGATCGCAGAGGCTTATGAACCATATCTGGGACTGATCCGGCAGATGTTCCATAAGTATTGCAGCGGCACATTGGAAGAGTTTATGGAAGAATGTGATGTCTACAAGCTTCAGAGACCTGTGTTTGAAAGTTATTTTGAAAAGGGATTTTGCGAGAGAACGGAACAGATTCTGATCGATGAGGTAGAGTATGAGCAGGAGCGCATGCACAGTTCGATCGTGACCATGCTTCAGAAATTATCGGAGATCTGTCCAATCGTCATTGTGTTGAACCGCTTTCAGCTGGCTTCGAAAAGCACCATGCAGCTTACCAACAGACTGCTTCAGACAAAGAATAAAAATATCGGCATTGTCTTGGGAGTCAATGATGTGCAGTCGATTCCGGAATTTGCACATGAAGAGTGGGATGCGATCTGTGAGAGTATGGATGACCGGAACATGGTGTACCATATCGGAAATGCAGGCAGGAACATGGAACCGGATGTCATGGACTATTACTCTGATTATGAGAGTGACGATGGCTATCGGAAACTGAATAATCTGGTATACTTTCTGGATTTTGACCAGGCAGACCATCATCTGAGCAAGATTGAGCGCCGGATCAAGTTTGATAACTTTACGATTTCTGAGAAAAAGCATTATCAGCTTTTGCTGTTACAGATTATGGTGTCGGTGCTGCAAAGAGATATTGCGAAGGCTCTGGAATCCTGCGAAGATCTGGAAAAACTGCAGGATCAGGAGAAAGAGGGAGCATTTTATTATAATTTCTGGATGGCAACTTCTTACATGTATCTTGGCAAGTTAGAGGAAGCCATGATTTATGTACAGAAGGCAAAGGAGTGCGGAGAAGCGCTTGGGGATGATTTTTTAGTGTTCCGTGCAGAACTTTTAAAAGCGCAGAACCAGATGTCCGGCTGGTGCAATATTTTCTTCTGTGCCCAGGATATTGAGATCAGCGATAAACTGATCGAGAAGCTGAATGCGTACCATTACAAAAATCATCTGGCGCATATTTATATTTATGCATACGACAATAAACCGGAGATCGTGGCAAAAGCGTACCGGTCGGAAGCATTTTTGATTTATTTTTCCAAGGGCGTTGCGCTGGCAAAAGAGATTGGCAATGAGCAGCTTATCAGCATTGCATACCGGAAAAATATCATGATAGCATCCACAAATGGCGAGTACGAAGTTTCCCTGTTATATTCGATCCGTACTTATGAGGCGATGAAGGATGTTGACAGCGTGGAGGGCGGAAGGATCTATTCCGGTATTGCGTATAATTTATGCGCAATGGGAGAAAATGAGAGAGCCCAGAGCTATTACAACAAGGCGATTAAAATATTATGTAAACTGAGAAAACCAGAGGATATTGCAGAAGTACACTATAATATGTCATTGAACTGCGTTATGCTGGGGCAGTATGACAAGGCGCAGGAATACCTGACACAGTGTATGAAAGCGATCGAAAAGCTGCATCTGAACAGTCTGCGTGTCTGCAACCTGTCCAAACTGTATGGATTGTTTGCTCTGGTTTCCATTTTACAGGGAAACCGTTTTAACTGTGAGAGGTATCTGTATAGCTGCCGCCAGTTTTTGAATTATATTTTCGAGAAGGAAAAGACAGAAAACAACCTCGCCACTGTGCATGACTACGCAAAGGCAGATGATGATATGTTCCTCTATACGTTTTCCAAGGCATTATTAGCACAGCATGACGGAGACAACGAGGAGGCGCTAAAATTATATGAGCAGGCAGATGTTTATTTAAAGAGAGCAGAGGGAAACCAGTTTTTCTGTTATGTGCTGTTCCGAAGGAACAGGATGGAATGCTTCAGGAATGCAGGAAAAGAGATCCTTTATGAGCAGGAAGAGTTTATTTTAAAACAGTATGAAGAGACACATCGTATCATGTTCCATGAGTACGCGGAGGATATGAAAGATCTTCTGCCACCGGTAGATGACGACTGTGAGGAATTATCAACCAGGGAAATCGAGGATCTGTTAAAGCAGGAGAGCGTGGAGCGGGCATATAAGAGTAAGAAAGAACAGCTCGACTTTATTTCTATCTGGCAGAAACTGATCGATGTAAATGGTATCACTGCAAAAGAGATGCTCAATATGGTCATGAAGACATTTTTAAATCATTTTGACGTCGACCGGGCAGTCTATATCCGCTATAGCGAGAGGGTGCCGCAGGTACTTTACAATGACACAGAGAAAGAGATGACGCCGGAGATCATGAAGATCATGGAAAAATCCATGCGCAAAAATGCGGGTGGATTTGTGATCTCCAAGATCAGCAGCAATTATTCCGAACATCAGGATATCACATCGATTTTTGGTGATGAAGATGTGTGTTCCATGGTGGCAATCCCATTTTTTAACAACGCAAAAATCGAGAATATTGTCATCACCTATGTGCTGATGAAGGATAACTGGCATTCCTCGGTGAACCGTTATATGCTGGATGAGGACGATCTGAACTTTTATCAGCTTCTGTTCCGTGAGGTGCGTTATGCATTGAACAGGCTTGATGCCTATGACAAGATTTATGAGATGAATACAAAACTGTATATGTCGGCAGTTACAGACCAGCTGACAGGATGCTATAACCGCGAAGGGTTCTACCGCAAATTAGACACACTTCTGAAAGAGATCGCAGGAGAAAAAAGAAAACCAAAGCTGGGAGTGATGTTTATTGACCTGGACAATTTCAAACACTATAATGATACGTACGGACATGATGTGGGCGATTTCGTTCTGATCAAAATGGCTGATATTTTTACGGAAGTCTGTGGAAAAGATGGTTTTGTGTGCCGTTATGGCGGGGATGAGTTCCTGATCTTCCTTTATACAGATGACAGGGATATTTTCAAAGAAAAGGCAGAGCGTATCTATCAGATTATTGATGAGGCAGACGGATTTTCGGCGGAGATCAGTGAAAAACTCGGACAGTCATTCTCAATCGATAAACAGCATCAGATCTCCTGCTCCATCGGTATTGCAGCCGGAGACCATATCTGTACGGAAAATGATATGACAGAGATGATCAAGAGGGCGGATGATCTGTTATATTCGATCAAAACAACGACAAAAGGAACCTATCGTATATGAAAATCGTTTTACCTGAGAAAGTAACTTATATTATTGACACACTGACACAGCATGGCTTTGAGGCCTATGCTGTAGGTGGGTGCGTCCGTGATACGATGTTAGGACGGATTCCTATGGACTGGGACATCACGACATCAGCAAAACCGGAACAGGTAAAAGAGTTATTCCGACATACCATAGATACTGGGATCCAGCATGGAACGGTTACCGTGATGCTTGAACATGAGGGATTCGAGGTGACCACATACCGTATAGACGGGGAATATGAGGATGCAAGGCATCCTAAGGAGGTACAGTTTACTTCCAATCTGTTAGAAGATCTGAAGCGCCGCGATTTTACGATCAATGCCATGGCTTACAATGATAAGGATGGGCTGGTCGATGCGTTTGATGGTGTGGGAGATTTAGAGCGCGGTGTGATCCGGTGCGTGGGAGCTGCTGTGGAGCGTTTTACGGAGGACGCGCTTCGTATGCTGCGTGCAGTGCGGTTTGGAGCGCAACTTGGCTTCTCTATTGAAGATGAGACAAGAGAGGCGATTGTTTCCCTGGCACCAAACATTGCAAAAGTGAGTGCAGAACGTATTCAGATCGAAATGGTAAAACTTCTCACGTCCGGACATCCGGAACTGCTGCGCACGGCCTATGAGACAGGACTTACCGCAGTTTTTCTGCCGGAATTTGACGAGATGATGAAAACACCGCAGAATAATCCGCATCACTGCTATTCTGTGGGGGAGCACACGCTGCATGCCCTGATGGAGATACAGCCGGATAAAGTGGCGCGTATTACAATGCTGTTACATGATGTGGCAAAACCGATGTGCAGAACCACGGACGAACATGGCGTGGATCACTTTTATGGACACCCACAGGAAGGAAGTCTTGTGGCAAGGAAGATTTTGCGGCGGCTGAAGTTTGACAATGATACAACCGACCGGGTATGCAGACTGATCTTATGCCACGACGATAATCCGCCTTTGCAGGAGCGGACGGTCCGCAGAGCAATCTACCGGAACGGTGTGGATCAGTATCCGCTGCTTTTTGCAGTAAAAAGAGCGGACATGCTGGCACAGAGTGCATACAGGCGGGAGGAAAAAGCAGAGTATTTAAAGGAATACGAAGAAATATATGAGCAGATCATGGCGAAGCGGCAGTGCCTTTCCATAAAGGAACTTGCGGTTACGGGAACGGATCTGATCGCAGATGGAATGCAGCCGGGAAAGGCGATCGGCGAGACGCTGAAACAGCTTTTGGAGTATGTGCTGGAACACCCGGAGGACAACACGAAAGAAAAATTAATGGAACAGGTTCATAATATCGCATCCCCTCACATATGATGAATTGACACGGCAGGAGAGCATTTGCTCTCTTATCGCAGATTCATCGTATGGAGGGGATTTTCATGTATATCAGGCCGGAACAGATAGCAGAACAATATGAGATGGAGGTAAAGTCTATTTCGAAGGGAAGGGACTGTTTTTTGTGTGAAACAGATCTCGGAATGCGCGCGCTGAAGGAGTATAGGGGCTCTGTGGAGCGTGCGGAATTTCTGGCTGGAATGCTTGATTTCCTGAAGGGGCAGAATATTGTGGCAGAGCAGATCTTTTATACAAAAGAAGGGGAAATTTTTGCCAGGGACGAAGAGGAACAGAATTATCTGCTATTGTCAGTTTTCCGTGGAGCCGAGTGCGATACGAAGAGCAGGGAGGACATGGTGTATGCGGTAAGACTGCTCGCTGGTTTACATAATGCAACTGAACAGTATCCGGACGAGGTACCTGAGTTTGTAAAAATGAATCCTAACGCCCTGCTTTTGCTTTATGAAAAACATAACCGTGAATTGCGGCAGGTGCGCAACTATATCCGTGGCAGAAAACAGAAAAATGAGTTTGAAGAAATGTTCATGCGCCAGTTTGCAGGTTTTTTTGAAAAGGCACAGGCTGTCACAGAGCAGCTGCAAAATATGGAGATCTGTGAAGAACTGACCGGATTCTGCCATGGCGACTACAACCAGCACAATGTCATTTTTTCGAGAGAGGGCGTGGCAATCGTCAATTTCCTTAATTTTTCCTATCAGATCCGGGTGAGTGACCTCTCAAATTTTGTGCGGAAGATGATGGAAAAAAATAATTGGAACACGTCGCTTGGAATGGAGTTGATCGGGGCATATGATTCTGTGCGGAAACTAAAGCCGCAGGAATTTTCATATTTGTATTTTTACCTTGCGTATCCCGAGAAATTCTGGAAAATTGCAAATCATTATAGCCAGTCCCACAAAGCCTGGCTTTCCGGCAGAAACACCGAAAAACTCAGCAAGGTGATCACACAGGAGGGGGCGAGGGAGCATTTTTTGCAGACGCTTGCAGGGAAAGTGGGAAATGGGATATAATTAGGTAACAGCGAAACTTTTTTTTCACAATTCTATTTACGCTTTGATGAGTTTCGCAATTTACATAAGAGGTGATACGTTGAGAAAATTAAGATACATGTATTATAGCATTATTTTAAGTATGATTTTATTAGCGGGTTGTGGACAGCAGACAAGACCGGTCTCGACTGCACAGTATTATAATCCGGCGAAAGAGACAGCGGCAGATACTGAGGAAGCAGAGGGTGCAGGGGCGGAGACATCGATCGGAACCGATCTCTATCTGATCATTGGCAATGACATGACCAATGAACAGTTGAATTTAAAGCAGCTTGCATCAGGAAAGCAGTATCTGTATGTTTATTCATTGTCTACAGACTTTCTGGATAAATACGGAAACAGTGCAACAACGATGGATTTTGAGCCGGGCAGGGTGATCCATATTGGAAAAAAAGATGGCGAAGGAAGGCTCATGCAGGCCCGGATTGCGGATGAAGTCTGGGAATATTCGGATATCACAAAATATTCGGTAGATACAGAGCGTGGGATTTTCAAAATTGCGGATTCCAAGTATTCGTATGACGCAGATTTGTTCGTGGAATCGAATGGAGAAAAAATCCGTCTGTCCGACCTGAACGAAAAAGATGAGATCCGTGTCGTTGGAATCGGAACAAAAATATTATCCGTATCCGTCACTACCGGACAGGGAACTCTGGAGTTAAAGAATACATCCGTATTTGAGGGAAGTTTTATTCAGGTGGGAAGTAAGATTTTTGCACAGATCACACACAATATGAAGCTGGAGATCCCGGAGGGAACTTATACGGTTACCGTTGCAAATGAAGGATATGGCGGCAGCACAGAGGTGGAGATCGCAAGAGGGGAGACCTGCACGCTTGATCTGGATGAATTAAAAGGTGAGGGCCCTAAGACTGGAAGTATCATATTTTATATTGATGTGGAGGGAGCAACGCTTTCCATTGATGGGGATACTGTGGATTACAGCGCACCTGTGGTACTGACCTATGGCGTGCACACATTGCATGCGGAGGCAGAGGGATACGACGATTTTGATAAAAAGCTTTTTGTTAACTCTGCGGCAGCGAATATCGATATCTCTCTTACCGGAGACGGTACTACGTCAGACAATGACATGACAGAGGGCACAGAGTCTGTGGAGGAGACCGAAACTGCTGAGACAGAGACAAAAGACAGTGAGGAGGAGACAAAGAGTACAGAAAAAGATTCGGAGACGACAGACAAGTCCACGGACAAAGATGTGACATCTGATTATCTGTCCACACTTTCTGATCTCATCACGTCGTTGAATAAGTAAGAAGATGTAACTATTCAGAACCTCATTCGCAAAATCGTTCTCTCAGAGCTTTCCTTGAATAACAAGCATGCTTGTTATTTGTTCATTGTGGTTACTTCGCCAAAGAAATTTTCAAAATTATGCTCATTCATGCAAGCATGATTCGCAAATTTTTGAAAACTGCCTTGGCTCTGAATAGTTACAAAAAAATAACTTGAAAATAGCGGCTGACAAAGCTAAACTATAAACGAGATCAATATAGGGAGGAAATAATTATGGGATACAAAGAAATGTATGAAGAATGGTTAAATAATCCATACTTCGACGATGCAACAAAAGCAGAATTAAAAGCGATTGAGGGGAATGAAAAAGAGATCGAAGACCGTTTTTATATGGATCTTGAGTTTGGTACGGCAGGTCTTCGCGGCGTGATCGGTGCCGGAACAAACCGTATGAATGTCTATACAGTCCGCAAGGCAACACAGGGACTTGCAAATTATATCAACAATGTGCATGCGCAGGAGAAAGGGGTAGCAATTGCATATGATTCCAGACATATGTCACCGGAATTTGCAGATGTTGCTGCTTTATGTCTTGCTGCAAATGGAATTAAGGCGTATGTATTCGAATCGCTTCGTCCAACACCGGAACTTTCCTATGCAGTCCGCAAGTTAGGTTGTACCGCAGGAATCAATATCACAGCCAGCCATAACCCACCGGAATACAATGGATACAAAGTATACTGGGAGGATGGCGCACAGATCACGCCACCTCATGATACCGGAATTATGGCAGAGGTGAAGAAAGTAACAGATTATGCGGCCGTTAAGACGATGGACAAAGATGCCGCAGTTGCAGCAGGTCTTTATCAGGTGATTGGAGCAGATATCGATGATCCATACATAGAAGAACTGAAAAAACTGATCCTTCATCAGGATTGTATTGATAAAGTGGCGGGAGAGTTAAAAATCGTGTACTCTCCACTTCACGGAACCGGAAATATCCCGGTGCGCCGTGTGTTAAAAGAACTTGGATTCAGAAATGTATATGTCGTTCCGGAGCAGGAACTTCCGGATGGAGATTTCCCAACCGTAAGTTATCCAAACCCGGAGGCAGCAGAAGCATTTGAATTAGGACTTGCCTTAGGTAAAAAAGTGGACGCAGATCTCATCCTTGCAACAGACCCGGATGCAGACAGACTTGGCGTTTATGTAAAAGATTCCAAGACCGGGGAGTACCACAGCCTGACAGGTAACATGTCCGGATGTCTGATCGGTGAATATGTGATTGGTCAGAGAAAAGCTTTGTACGGACTGCCGGAAGACGGAGCATTTATCCGTTCTATTGTTTCCACGAATATGGCAGATGCAATTGCAAAATATTATGGAATCCAGCTTGTAGAAGTTTTAACAGGATTCAAATTCATCGGACAGAAGATTCTTGAGTTTGAAAAAACCGGAAAAGGAACCTACCTCTTTGGTATGGAGGAAAGCTATGGCTGTCTGACCGGAACATATGCAAGAGATAAAGATGCTGTCGATGCTTCCATGACACTGTGTGAGGCAGCAGCTTACTATAAGACGAAGAATATGACACTCTGGGATGCTATGCTTGCAATGTATGAGCGTTACGGATACTACAAAGATGATGTGACTGCTATCACTTTAAAAGGTATCGAGGGACTTGCCAAGATCCAGGAGATCATGAATACGCTGAGAGAGAATGCTCCGGCAGAGATTGGCGGTTACAAAGTAACGGCAGTGCGTGATTATAAGAAGGACACCATTACAGATACTGCAACAGGCGCTGTAAAACCGACCGGTCTTCCGGCTTCCAATGTTTTATATTATGAGCTGGAGGATGATGCATGGGTATGTGTAAGACCTTCCGGAACAGAGCCGAAAGTAAAATTCTATCTCGGTGTAAAGGGAACGTCTTTAGAGGATGCAGATGCAAAATCCAAGGCATTGTCCGAAGCTGTCCATGCAATGATCGGAAAAATGTTATAACATATGGAAAATGCCTAAAAATGCCCCAAAATGGGAAAATTTCTTGACAAAGACATAGAAAACAAGTATAAATATGGATGTAGGTATTTTGGAAAAGAAAAAACCTCATATATCATAAAGTGAAAATCCAGAGGAGGAATTTTTAACATGAACAAAGCAGAATTAGTTGCAGCTATGGCTGAGAAAGCTGAATTAAGCAAAAAAGACGCAGAAGCAGCATTAAAAGCATTCACAGATGTTGTTGCAGAAGAATTAAAAAAAGGTGAGAAAATCCAGTTAGTTGGATTCGGAACATTCGAAGTTTCTGAGAGAGCAGAGAGAACAGGACGTAACCCACAGAGCGGTAAAGAGATGGTTATCCCAGCTTCTAAAGCTCCTAAATTCAAAGCAGGAAAAGCTTTAAAAGATATGGTTAACGCATAATTCTTTTTTAAATATGAATGTTTAGCGGGCTCGGATTTTCCGGGCTCGTTTTTTGTGCAGCAGGAGACATCGTTTCTGTTGGATAAAAAACATGCCGCAGGGATGTGTAACCTGCGGAATAAAAAGTAAGAGGGGAAAATAAAAACAATGAGATTAGATAAATTCTTGAAAGTGTCACGACTCATCAAGAGAAGAACGGTTGCGAATGAAGCGTGTGATGCAGGACGTGTGATGGTGAACGGAAAACCGGCAAAGGCTTCCGTCAATGTGAAAGTCGGGGATGTAATCGAGATCGCATTTGGAACAAAAAGTGTGAAAGTGCGTGTGCTTGATCTTCAGGATACAACGAAGAAAGAGGAAGCAAAAGACCTGTTTGAATATATAGCCTAAATATATTCCATATCCACATTAGCCAGCGCAGTTATTTTTGAGGGCATAAATCAGGGAACCTTCTCATATATAGAATATAGACAAGTGCGGAACTCATAGAAAACATTCAAAACGTAAGTAGGAGGTTCGCAATTACCTGTATATATGAGGAGGAGATTTATGGATGAGAAGAATAATGTGACAAAATCCCACAAAGTGCTTTTGGCAAACCGGAAAAACGGTGCATTCAGTGGTGTGGTGGATGTACTGTCTTTTGATGTGGCTGAGATATTGCTGGAGACAGAGCTTGGGATGCTTCTAATAAAAGGACATGACCTTCATGTAAACCGCCTTTCACTGGAAAAGGGAGAAATCGATATTGAGGGACGGATCGATTCCCTGACCTATTCAGAGCCGAAAAATGTTACAAAACAGACGGAATCTCTTCTTGGAAGGCTTTTTAAATAATGTCTGGATTTGTGCGGCTGGCGGAAGGAATCCTGTTTTGGCAGGTGCAGGAGACCGGAAGCAGGGTGAGCGAGGGGATTTTCACAGAGGCAGTTTTTCTCGGAATCTCGGTTCTGGTGGGGATGGGACTATTCCTGCTGTACGATATTTTTCGTATTTTCCGAAGAATCGTGCCACATGGCGCAATCTGGATTGGAGTGGAAGACTTCTGTTATTGGTTACTATGCACTGCTGCGGTTTTTCTGATGCTGTATCAGGAGAATGACGGTATGATCCGGGGATTTGCCATTGGTGGTGTTATTTTTGGCATGATACTGTATTTTTTCCTCCTCAGCAGATTTGTTGTAAAGATCAATGTGTGTATTTTGAAGAAAATACTTGGCATTGCGGGAAGGATAACCGGTTTTGTGACAAAACCTTTTCGAAAGATTGGCAGGAAAATCATAAGTTTTTTATGTAAACAGTTGAAAAAATGGATAAAAATGATTAAAATGAGTTTATGTAAGCTTTAATGCGTAGATTTAGAGGGGTTCATCATGGCAAACGCGAAAAGAAGACGTAGAAAAAACGGAAACAGAGCTGGAAGAATGTGCATTACCTGTATTGTATTTGTGTTTGCAATTGTTATGTCAACACAGATCATTAAGGTATACCAGAAGGATCAGGAATATATTGCCAAACAGGCGGACTTAGAACAGCAGCTTTCCGCAGAACAGGACAGACAAAAAGAGTTAGAAGCATACGAGACTTATACAAAATCACAGCAGTATGTCGAAGATGTCGCCAAGAGCAAACTGGGGCTGCTTTATGATAATGAGGTTGTATTTAAAGAACAAAAGTAACGATCGCATTCGTTGGATCGTGAGCGTGATAGATAAAAAAATGGGACTGTTTTTTGTACAGTCCCATTTTTGTACTTCAATGTCAACCTTGAACAATCGTCTCTATCTTTTGTAATTCTTCTTCTGTGAAGTCTGTGTGTCCGATGATCTTAATGTTGTCTAAAATCTGTTCCGGTTTGGAAGCGCCAATTAAAACGCTGGTTACTTTATCATCCCTTAAGATCCAGCTTAAAGCCATCTCAGCAAGGGTCTGGCCACGTTCTCCGGCAAGTACATTTAAAGCCTGGATCTGTGCAAGCTTTTCAGGAGTCAGGGCGGATTCCTTTAAGAAACGTCCGTCTGTGGCAATGCGGCTGTCGGTTGGGATACCATTTAAGTAACGGTTTGTCAGAAGTCCCTGAGCCAGAGGAGAGAATGCGATAATTCCCTTCTTAAGTTCATAAGCGGTATCTTTTAATGCATTATTTTCAATGGTGCGGTCAAAAATAGAGTAACGATTCTGGTTAATGATAAATGGACACTTTAAGTCATTTAAGATTGCAGTTGCTTTTCTTAAAGTCGGACCATCATAATTGGAAAGACCGACATAAAGTGCCTTTCCGCTCTTTACGATAGAATCTAAGGCGCCCATCGTCTCTTCCAGTGGTGTCTCCGGATCCATTCTGTGATGATAGAAAATATCAACATAATCCAAACCGAGACGTTTCAAACTCTGGTCAAGACTTGCAATCAGATATTTGCGGCTTCCCCAGTTGCCGTAAGGACCTTTCCACATATCAAAACCGGCCTTTGTGCTGATGAGAAGTTCATCACGGTAAGGATGAAGTTCCTCCTTCATGATCTTTCCGAAGTTGCGCTCTGCGCTTCCGTAAGCAGGACCATAATTATTGGCAAGATCAAAATGTGTGATTCCGTGATCAAATGCGGTGAAACACATCTGCTTCATGTTTTCGTAAACACCCGTGTCTCCAAAATTATGCCATAAGCCTAAAGATACTAATGGAAGCTTTAAACCACTGTTGCCGCAGCGGTTGTAAACCATCGTGTCATATCTTTTTTCATCTGCAATATACATTATAAAATCTCCTTTCAAAATGGTTTATAAGTATTTTACTTCACGTGAGCTCTGGTGTACAGTGTCAAAATTTCGTTTCTGTAACAGAAATTTATATATCTAATGTTTTATGTTCTTAAAAAACCCGAACTCCCTTCAAGCACCACAAACAGACATTTGAGCGGAATTTTTGGCGAAAACTTTTTTTTGCCACGACGTTCCTTTGACAAACATTTTCATGGACAACTCCTATAATCGTGGACACGGTTGCAGGACAACTGCGAAGCATAGATACATGAAAACTTCAAAGTTGTCCGGCGTACAGAAATAGATAATTGCGAAACTCATAAAAGCCTAAAATGAATTGTGAAAAATTGACAAAAGACATGAAAGACACTGGGGAGCCGCCGGCACTTAGAAGGCAGGCACAACGGTAAGTTGTGACTGGCTTCTTAGTACCGTTGCGAGCGACACGTAGCGGAAGCGTGTCTTGAATGTTTTTGTTAATTTTGAACAATTTGTAATAGACTTGGAAGAGTTGCGCAATTATCTATGCGTACAGAAACAATAAAAGGAGATTATGTCATGAAAAAAAGTGCAGGTAAACAGATGATAACGATTGCGGGAGGCGTTCTTGCATGCAGTATGCAAATGATGGGCTGCTATCCACTTGCCCCGGCGTATTTTGCGGCAGCATTTTTGGAGGGAGTAAGCGGCGTGTGGCTGACGGCTGCGATGTACATAGGAATGCTTTATTTTATGCCACTGACGGCAACGGTAAAATACGCAGTGGCACTTCTTGTGACCGCAGGTGCGATCAAACTGGTAGAGTGGGCGAATGAGGGCTGCCCCGCATTTCTGGCGGCAATCCTGACAGCAATCACGACGATGATTCTGTCTTTCTGTGGCGGACTGCTGGAATGGAAAGACCAACCGGAGGTTCTGGCGGTGTTTCTGGAAGGAATCTTTATATTCGGTGCAGTGATCCTTTTAAACCGCGGCATTCATTTTTTTATGGAGTGGCAGGGGCGTGGAAACAGGATAGAGCAGGAGCCCGTGGACAGAGGCAAGGAGGAACGCCTTTCGGGGTATGCGGAATCGTTTCAGGGATTGTCACAGATTTTTATGAATATGAGTAAAAAAAAGGAGCAGTACACGGCGGAGGAACTCGGACAAATGCAAAATGAGCTGACCGGGCGGCTCTGTGCAAACTGTGACTGCTGTGCGATATGCTGGGAGCAGGAATCTACACCGCTGTATGGAATTTTGTCTAACATGATCACGTCGATCCTGAATGTGGGGATTCCGGCAAAAGAAAGTGAGGAGGAACTAAGCCACTACTGCAAACACAGCAAAGATATGGTGGAGGAGGCAGTGCGTGTGTTTGAGAAGGCAAGCTTAAACCGTGCGTGGTACAACCGTCTGTTGGAAAACCGTCAGACGATCGCAGAACAGCTCGATGCGATGGCGTACATTATGAAAGACTGTGCGAAGGAGGAAAAACTGCTGGATACGCAGGAGAAAAAGGCGTTGGCAGAGATACGCTACCGGGCAAAAGAGAGCGGGATCGTCATTGAGGAAATGCATTTGTATGAGAATCAGGAGGGACGTCTGCGGCTGACAGCGGGACTGCGCAGTAAAATGGGCGGCTGTGTTTCTGTGAAATCATTTCTCGCAGCGGTCAGCCATGCGCTTGGAAAAGATATCCGTGCTGCCGCAGACTGCCGCTCATTTATCTCAAAGGAACGCACCGATTTTTTGTTTTACGAGGATACAAAATACCGCAGTGTGCAGGGAATCGCACGGCTGAAAAAAGACGGTGCACAGATTTCCGGGGACAATTTCTCGTTTCTGGAGCTGGAGCGCGGCGATCTTCTGCTCGGACTCTCGGATGGCATGGGCTCCGGCAGTGCCGCATGCAAAGAGAGTGAGATGGTGTTAGATCTAGTGGAACGCTTTTTGGAAGCCGGTTTTTCGGTGGAGACAGCGATCCGTATGATGAACTCGGCGATGGTGATGAAAGGGGAGAGCGATCTGTATTCGACCGTTGACCTGTGCATGGTGAACCTCTATGATGGGGCGGCCGATTTTTACAAGATCGGAGCAGCGGGAAGCTTTATCAGGCACGGGCAGGAGGTGACAAGTTTTGCTCCGGATTCACTGCCGGTCGGCGTCGGGACAAACCCCGAGATCGAGCATAAAAAGATAACCCTGAAAAACGGCGATTTTGTTGTCATGGTCACGGATGGTGTGTTAGAATATCTGCATGTACCAAATCCGGAAGAAACAATGCAGGAGATCATCGAGAGTATCAACACCAATCATCCGGGCATCCTGGCGAAGAAGATTTTGGAGCGGGTGCTTCTTTTTACAGGGGGAAAGGTTTCGGATGATATGACCATTCTTGCGACCTGCATCTGGGAGAAATAGATGACAAATGAACTTTTAAACGAATGGAAAAAAGAAAAAATAGTGGAAGACGGGGACATAGTACTCGCAGGGGTATCCGGCGGTGCTGATTCCGTCTGCCTCCTGTTGATGCTGGAGCAGTTACAGAAAAAAACAGATTTTTTATTGGAAGCAGTCCATGTGGAGCATGGCATCCGTGGGGAAGAGAGCCGGAAAGACGCTGCGTTTGTGAAAACCCTGTGTCAGGATCATGGGATCAGATGTCATATATTTTCAGTGGAAGTTCCTCTATTTGCGGAGAAACATGGTATTGGGCTGGAGGAAGCAGCGCGCATTTTAAGATATGACTGTTATAAGAAAGCGGCAGAAAGCGTAAAAAAGGAATTTCCGGAAAAGAAGATCAGGCTTGCGCTGGCGCATCATGCGGAGGATAACGCAGAAACGGTTTTGTTTCAGATGGTGCGCGGAAGCGGACTGGATGGGCTGTGTGGCATGAGCCGCCGCAGGGATGAGGGGATTTACGAATTGATCCGTCCTCTGCTTGCGCAGCCGCGGGAAGAAATCGAGGCATTTTTAAAGGAATGTGGGCAGTCCTATTGTACGGATGAGACAAATCTGGATACAGAATACAGCAGAAACCGTATCCGGCATCAGGTGCTGCCGGAATTAAAGCAGATCAATGGACAGGCGGTGGCACATATCAACCAGAGTGCGGCGCTTCTGCAGGAAATGAGAGATTTTCTCAATGAGGAGGCAGAGCATATCCGGGAAATGTATGTGGTTGAAAAAAGCGATGGCATACAGCTTTATCCGGGCGTGTGGGAGGAGTGCCACGAAGTTGTGCAGCGGGAGGTTCTCCATAAGGCGGTCGGAAAGGTGGCAGGATCGAAAAAAGATATCACAAGAAAACATATAGAGAGCGTGAGAACCCTTTATTTTTCACAGGTTGGGCGATATGTGGAACTGCCATATCAGGTGCTGGCGGAGCGCAATTATCATGGTATTTTGCTGAGAAAAGAGACGGAAAAAAAGAGGGCGGATAACACCTTTTTGATAGAAATACCAAAGGAGAGCCTGCAAAAAGTTTTTGATGGAGAGACACTGGAACTGGAAGTGCCGGGAGGCAGAGTAAGGTTTTGCGGACTTGACCCGGAGGGGAAAATCGGGGAAATTGATAAAAAATCATATACGAAATGGCTGAATTATGATAAAATCAAAGTTGGACTGCAAATCAGAACCAGAACCGCAGGAGATTATCTTACGGTGGATGACAGGGGACACACAAAGAAACTGAAAGAGTATTTTATTAATGAAAAAGTCCCAAAAGAGATGCGGGATACCATGCTGCTCCTGACGGAAGACTCTCATGTTATATGGGCGGTCGGACAGCGGATCAGTGCAGATTATAAAATCGATGAAAATACAAAAAAGATATTAGAAGTACATTTTTTTGGAGGAAATTATCATGAAAGTAAAGAATATTAGAAAGTATCTGACAGAAGAACAGATCACAGAGCGCGTAAAAGCAATGGGAGAACAGATCAGCAGAGATTACGGCGGTGAGACCGTATATCTGATCTGCATTTTAAAGGGATCGATTTTCTTTACCTGTGAACTTGCTAAGCGGATCGCATCTCCGGTAGAGATCGATTTTATGTCTGTTTCCAGTTATGGTGCCGGCACAAGTTCCAGTGGTGTTGTCAAGATTGGAAAAGATCTTGATACTACAATTGAAGGAAAGAATGTCCTTGTTGTCGAGGATATCATTGATTCCGGAAGAACATTAAGCTATCTGCTCCAGAATCTGAAAACAAGAAATCCAAAGAGCCTGAAATTATGCACACTGTTAGATAAACCGGACCGTCGTGTGTGCGATGTGAAGGTTGATTATGTCGGATTTGAGATCCCGGATGAATTTGTAGTAGGTTTCGGATTAGACCTTGACCAGCAGTACAGAAATCTGCCATACATTGGATGTGTGGAACTTGAGGACGAAGAATAAAGGAGAGCAGCTTTGAATAGTAGGAATAATAGTTACAGAGGCTTTGGATTTTATCTTTTGCTCATCCTGATCGTAGTTGGTGTCTGGTATTTCTTAGACGGAAATACAACAACCAATTCTTATACACGGGCAGCTTTTGAAAGAGACATCCAATCAGGGGATGTGGCAGCCATTGATATTGTGCAGAATCGTGAGATCCCGACGGGAAGTGTGAAGCTTACCTTCTCGGATTCCACACAGAAGGTATTGATCGTGTCGGATGTCAATGAGATCGTATCCTATCTGCAGGATCAGGGGATCACGGATTATACGATGGAGAATGTTCCGGCGGAGAGCTGGATCATGACATTGCTTCCATATCTGATCATATTTGCTGCAATGTTTATTTTCTTCATGATCATGACCAATCAGGCAGCGGCAAACGCAGGCGGCGGCAGCAGCAAGATGATGAATTTCGGTAAGAGCCGTGCAAAGCTGATGCAGCCGGATGCCAAAAAAGTGACATTTGCCAATGTCGCAGGTCTGAAAGAGGAAAAAGAGGAGCTGGAGGAGATCGTGGATTTCCTTCGTGCACCACAGAAATATACGGCTTTAGGCGCAAGAATCCCGAAAGGAGTTCTGTTAGTCGGACCTCCGGGAACAGGTAAGACACTGCTTGCAAAAGCGATTGCAGGAGAAGCAGGCGTGCCGTTTTTTAGTATTTCCGGTTCTGATTTCGTGGAGATGTTTGTCGGTGTCGGTGCATCCCGTGTCCGTGATCTTTTTGAGGAAGCAAAGAAAAACGCACCATGTATCGTCTTTATCGATGAGATCGATGCGGTGGCAAGACGCCGCGGAACCGGTATGGGCGGTGGACATGATGAGCGTGAGCAGACATTAAACCAGATGCTTGTTGAGATGGACGGTTTTGGCGTCAATGAGGGCATTATTGTCATGGCGGCAACGAACCGTGTGGATATTTTAGACCCGGCTATCATGCGTCCGGGACGTTTTGACCGCAAAGTGTATGTCGGTCGTCCGGATATCGGCGGCAGAGAGGAGATCCTTGCCGTGCATGCTAAGAATAAACCGCTTGGTGATGATGTGGACTTAAAACAGATTGCACAGACAACAGCCGGATTTACCGGAGCTGATCTGGAAAATCTTCTGAATGAGGCGGCGATCATCGCGGCAAAAGAAAACCGTGCGTACATCACACAGAATGATATTAAGAAATCCTTTGTAAAAGTGGGGATCGGAGCAGAGAAGAAGAGCCGTATCATTTCCGATAAGGAAAAACGGATCACTGCATTCCATGAAGCCGGTCATGCGATCTTATTCCATGTACTGCCGGATGTAGGACCTGTGTATTCTGTATCCATTATCCCTACCGGGGCAGGTGCAGCGGGATATACCATGCCACTCCCGGAAAAAGATGAGATGTTTAATACCAAGGGAAAGATGTTACAGGATATCACCGTTTCACTCGGAGGACGCGTGGCGGAGGAACTTGTCTTTGACGATATTACAACCGGTGCTTCCCAGGATATCAAACAGGCAACCAAGATGGCAAAAGCGATGGTGACACGCTATGGTATGTCGGAGAATGTCGGACTGATCTGCTATGATAATGATGATGATGAAGTGTTCATCGGAAGAGATCTGGCACACACCAGAGGCTATGGGGAAGGTGTGGCAACTGCGATCGACCAGGAAGTAAAACGTATCATTGATGAGTGTTATGCCAAGGCGAGACAGATTATTACAGAAAACCGCAGTGTCTTAGATTCCTGTGCCAAACTTCTGTTGGAAAAAGAAAAAATTAGCCAGAAAGAGTTTGAAGCGCTCTTTGAAACGGATCATGTTGTTTTATAAAAGCATTTACAGGAAATTATATTGACACAGAGCTGGATGTATATCATCCAGCTTTTTTTGAACGTATATACTTGTGGAGGTGAAAATGGATTTTAGAAATTGAAATAATAGATGTAAAACGTTATGACACATGGAGGGCTTTATGGTAAAATATTTTTGCCCATGCAAATGAAGAGGAGTGTCCACAGAAGAGGGGAGATAGGGAATGGAGAACAGGAGCATTATTACTTTCACAATAATAACAATTGGGCTCATTTTAATATTTAGATTGAGAAATAAAGACAGACAATTTACCAAAATAGAAGTAAATGGAAAATTGAGCAATATACTGTTATTCCCAGTCGCGATTTACGGAGAGACAACAATTATGTCAATGATTATATGCATAAGCTGCGAAATTTTATTTGTACTGTCAATGTTTCTAATGTATGTATTAAAAGTAGACAAGCTTTTTGTATGTTTTTTTTGGGGTGTTTTCCAAATATTTTTTATATTTATTGGTGCAGGAGTTGAGTCACTGGCAGAATGCAAAATACAAGAGAAAAAAGGGCAGAAAATTTTTTGGTTTCTATTTGGAATCATTATGATAGTTGCGCCGACTATTTGGATGGTATCACAGATACGAGAATTTTTGGAGGTAATATAATGGAACAAAAGGAATTTGTATTTCAGGCATTGTAACTTATTGTGTGACAGTTTGTGTGTTTTTACTGACTTTGATTTTTTTAGAAATGAGTTATATAGCGTTTATATATATGGCTTGCTGTACCAGTTGTCTGCTGATAATTTCTTTTTTCTGGTTTTCCATGTACCGAGAGCAAAAGATCATAGTGAGAGAAAAGGAAATTGTCATTTGTAATTTTTTTGGAAAGAGGAGAACGATTGACAGGCAGGAGATAGACCAAATTACAAGTGATCAGAATCATGTGCGGTACGGTTTTATGAATAAACAGAATCAATGGTGGATTAGATACAAAAATAAATATAAATTTCGATGGAAAGGAATAACTGAAGTGGAGACTGAAAAACAAGTTGTGTGTTCAGGAAGAACAGCATTTACACTTATGCTGGGAATATTTTTTTGGTTTATTGGAGTAGGTGTTACTTTACTTATATTAATTTCAGAGGCAACATATGAAGTGATAGGTGTATTCATTCTATTTTTAATATTATGTGGAGTAGAGGGAAGCTATTTTCTTTTATATTGGTATAACAAAAGAATCATTGTTACATGGAATGAAATTATGTATCGTTCGATTTGGGGATTAGAGAGAAAATATTCTTGGAAAGATGTCAAATCCGTGTGTTACAAGTCAACAGGAAGAGGGGCAGATAGGATTCTTATCCGGACGAATAAAAAAATTTATATTGAAACAGGAATGATGAAAAGAAGTGAAGAAGCAGAGAGACTAATAAAGGAAAAAGGCTATTTGCAAGTAAATCTAATTACAGATAGAAAAAAAGGATAAAGAGATATTAAATTATAGCGAAAGTGTGCATGTTATGTGAATGCTGTAGGTCATATTATTTCACATAAACATAAAGGAGAAGGAAGAAGTGAGGAAACCTATGGATTTGATGAATTTGGTCATGATATCCGAACGGCAAAAGATATGATGCCGGAGTTGGCAGATTATGCATAGTGGGGAGGAGAAAGAAACGTGCAAGGAATAGAAAAAGGCATATTTGTTTCTATATGGATATGGATTATAATAAAAATTTCAGAAAAAGTTTCCGGTAATACAAAGTATCAAATTCAAAATCGTTTTTTATACTGGTTTATATGGATATGGCATTCATATGGCAAAATAAGTATTTTAGGATTGTTATGTGGAATAGGTGTACAGATTACCAATATTATAATTGTTGTATTGTATTTGTTTTTTGATATAAGTAGGGAACTTTTAGGAGCATGTTGGGTGACAAGTCTTATAGTAGTTCTATTTGTGAGTGGAGGTATTGGAATTATAGAGACTGGAAAAGAGTGTGAGGGATGGCTTGGAAAAATCGGAATGTATTTAATTAGTATAGTTGTATTTTTTACAGCAGGTTATTTTTTGTATCCCATGTTACAGTATATATTTAGATTCTAAAATGGAGGTCTTGGTTCAAAATGACATTTTTGCTTATATTAATTATTTTATTTTATATTGTGTTTGGCATTGTAGATGTACGGTTTGGTTTTCTGTGTAAGAAAGAGCAACGTAAAAATAAAACAATTGCGCAGATATATGTGGGCACGAAAAAGATTGTGTGGATTTTGGGAACTATTTTTTTCTTAATTGGAATTTTGGAAGTTCTACTTTTACTATTTAGTTTCAATATAGTACCATTATATGTATTTTTGGTTATGTGCATTGCTGTACAATGGGGATTTGCAACATTTTTATGGAATTATTTTTGTTATTCAGCAGTGTTTATGAATGGGGAAAAAATTTATTTTTATCATAAGAGAAAAAAGCAGGAAATTTCTTTAGAAAATATTGCAGAGATTAAGGCGGCTTTAGGAAATGTCGCATATACTTTTTTTGATGAAAATAATAATATGTTATTTGAAGTACAAATGAAAAAAGAAAACGCATATCAGTTGGTGGAGTATATCAAGCAAAGGACTTGCACCTTTTAAATTTGAATACAAAGGATATCAGGGGGATAGCTGGAAATTTGAAAAGTGCAGGTGAATTGGGGAAATATAGTCTTGATTGGTGGGTACAGTATGCAACCAATAAGAATTTGAAAAACACATTGAAAACATCACAGACAGCGGAAGAGATGGCTGCATTAGAGGGAATAAGTTTAGGCAGGTATCTGCGAACAACAAGGGCACGTAAAATTTGGAAAGGGAGATTTATTATTCATTGGCAACTACTGCATTGGTATCATTAGCTTCAGCAACATTAACGGGTTTTTTGGGAGGCAATGATGAAAAAGAATAAAGAAATATTAAAGTTCACAATCGGAGGAGTTTTTGCATATATGCTTCCGTATCTGATAGGTGTGTATATGGGCTTTTATCAGGGGGCTGATTTGCAATTTATGCTTCAAATAGCTGGTTTTGTAACAATATTTATTGTGGTTGGCGGGCTGATCTGGTTATTTAGAAAACAGTATGACTCCAGAAAACTAAATGGATACATTTATTTGTTTGGTTCATTAGGTCTTTTGATGGAGGTAATGTTCTGGGGTAATATTTTTGGAGAAAAGAGAGTTATTGTTTGTATAGTAATCTACATAGTTACTTTTATTCTTGGAATTTTGATTTTATTGTTAGCAATGAGAAAAATTATAATTAAGAATAAATTGATAAGGGAAATTGGAAAAGTAGTTGGTACAGTCGGTGGTTTTTTTATTATATTTATGGTACGGGTTGGAAAGGCATTTTCTGGTCGCAGAGGTGAAGTGATATTCAGAAACATGGATTCTGATGATACTATGAAATTAATGTGGTCTTGTATTTTGTTTTTGGCATGTATATATGGATTGATTTGTTCCATGAATATCACTAGTTTAGCAATAGAGGATTAGCATTATTAAACCGTTTGATCACCGTAGCGCAGAATGGACAGACATTAAGAACATACAGCTATGATGCATTCGGGAACCGAAGCAGTAAAACTGAATATCAGACAGCAGGAGGGCTGGTGACAACTTACAGGACATAGAATGGAGCAAAGCATTGCAGCAGTGGATGCAGCCCCGGAACAGACCAATGGATCTGGTGGACCTGAATGGCATGTGGACACAGCGTCCTGATTATCTGATTGAGGGAAATGAGGCACATCGGTTACTTCAGGCAAAATTCATGTCAGAAATATCTGGAGGGCAGGTAGAATATCGAATAACAAGCAGTATTGCTTCTAATCCATCAGGAACCGGAAGAGCAGACATCGTATATTTTAATTCATTAACCAAAACAGTAGAAGTATATGAAATAAAACCGGGATCATATACGCCAGGAGCTATAAATTATGCGGCAGGGCAGAGTCAATTAGAGGGGTATATTCAGGCGTTAAATAGCAATGGACAGATTATTCATGGTTGGCAGGCAGTAAGAGGCATAAGTTTGAACTCGTATTTTAATACTATTACAATTCCAAGTGTGGAATATCCTGATAAGGAGATAATACATCATGTATATGAAGATGGATTGATTAACTATTACTATAGAAAGAAAAAAACACAGGAAAAACCAGCAACAGCATCGGAAAAAGTAAATGAACAGGAAAGAAATTATTCTGGTTTAAAGAGGATAGGAATTTTTGCATTGGGAAGTGTGCTTTTTTTAGGAGCAGTAGTTTTTTTTGCGGATGATATTTTTGGGGGAGTTGGTGTTGCGGATGATGGAATAGCAATGAGTGCGGCATCAGCGGCAGTTGCTTTTTGGGAGACTGCATTTACCGGTAAGAAGGATAGTAGATGTAGCATGAATTAGCTATAAATATGAAAAATGGGAAAGGAATAACAATGAACGACAAAATAAACAGAGGACAACTTGTCAGAACATATATCGGAGAAGGACTTGCGCCTTTTAAATTTGAATACAAAGGATATCATGGGGATAGCTGGAAATTTGAACGAAATATGAAAGGTGCAGTTCAGACAATCTCTATATATCCATATCGTTTTGACCAGAGCATGATAACGTTTGAGTTATATACAAATGTAAAAAATTCGGAGTATGCAAGTAAAATTGGAACCAATGTGGTATCAGCCAGTATGCTGGATGGAATTGTATCCAATGGTCAGATACGTGGTTACTGGCAGTATGGGAATGAACAGGAACTGATTCAGGTGTTGGGTGAGATGAAAGATGTTCTCATAAAAAAGGGGATGAAAATATTAGTTGAGTTAAGTAAGGGACTGGAGGAACCGGATACTGCCGAAATGTACCGGGAAGTTTATTTTCATCATGATGAATTATGCGAAAAATTTATGGAAAAGACAGGCATTGTGGTAACAGGATTTGATGAGGAGAATATCGACCGGTGGTTTGAAGTAATAGAAGAACGTACAGCAATATTAAAGCAGGGTGATTACGAGGATGCAAAAGAGGAACTGATGGAGATTGCCGCATTTCTCGGAAATCAGCTTGTAAAATATCTTGGTGGACGCTGGTTTCATTATTTGTCAGAAAATCATGAGAGCTGTGGGGTTGAAGGGTGTAAAACGTTAAATCCGGGACTAAATTGCCTGAGTGTGGTAGTTGGCGGATACACCGAAAATGGGATGAACTGGGTTAAAAAAAGTATTTTAAACAGATATCAAAAACGAAAAATTTAATACAAGAATATTTAGGGAACGAACATATCACTATTTTAATCAGTTAAGTTACTTATGGAAATAAAATCATAAAATTAATTATTCATGGTTCTTGTGAATGGCATTGATTTAAACGATGGAAATATGGACAGAAAATTTAACTGATATAAAGGAGAAGGAATGGAAGAAAAAGTGGTAGTATATTATAGTTTTGTATTTTACTGTATGGTAATGTTTAGTTTTATTGCTTGCATAATACTCTTATGTAAAGCTTTTGGCGGAGTTATATTCGAGGTTCAGACTTATATAAACAGCAAAAGAGAGGTAGAGGTATCGCCAAGAGGAACCCGGATATTTTCTAAGTGGTTTGCTGGAATATTAGGGATATTTTTTATTTATATTCTGGCTGGGTACTATATGCCGGTTATTCTTTACACACCCAGAATTTTATCAGGAGTATCTATTGGAATACAAGGGGAGGTATTGTCAAACCATCAGGAAGAAATTGCATTTATCTGGATAGCAGTCGCATGTTTCTTATTTGTACTTACTGGAAGAAGATTGTTACTTGCCCTGACCCAAAGGGTGCAGATAAAAAGAAAGCGTACAGAAATTTATTTATGGGGAAGAGAATATTGGATTTTACTTTTGGTACAGGCATTAGCAACATCTGTGTGTCTGTTTGTATTAGTGGGTTCTCTTACCGGCGGTTATACGGAGGCGGTTGAGAAAATATGGAAAATTTCTGCATGGGCTGAATATATTTTGGCACTGATCAATGGAATGTATACACATCAAAAACTATTTATTTTCGATAATGGGGTAGTTACATATCATAAGTATCAGAAGGAAGGATTTGGGGAGAAAGAAGATTTAGAAATCGTCGAAGATGACAGTGATAGGATTTTGATCAGATTTAAGGGTGAAAATAAATTTGAATTGGAATGTGGTACACCACGGGCAAAAGAAGAGTTAATACATGTACAGAAAATGTTGGCTGAAAAAAAGGCGGAAAAGACGATAGAAGAGACACGCACCGATGAAGAAGTATCTACGGAAAAAAGGAATACGGCAGTTGATAGTGCAGGAAAAGTAGAACAAAAAATAGAATTACACAGTCTGGAAAATGACAGTAAAGTACAATTGGCAAAAGAATGGTTTATGGTATGCAAAACAAAAAATAATATGCAAATGCTATATTTATGGAAAGGAACCGAGAACCGGCATATAACGACTGCAAAATGGAGTATAGAGCATAAGGACGGAGAATTGAATATTAAGGGAAAAATTACATTTGCCCAGATATTTTTAATACTATTTATAATAGTTGAAATTATATTTGCAGCAGGGTTTACGTTTTTTGGAATAGCTGCGATATTAGATAATGACATGGTATTCGGGGAAAAAGTATTGTTTGTATGCTTTATGTTAGTATTGGATCCAATGTGTATCTTCTTATGTTATGTGATAAATAAGATTTTCAATGTAGAGCCTGTTAAATACCTGTATAAATATTTGAACAATATTCAGAAAAAATAATTGTAATCACACATTTTTTGAAAATAGAAAATTTCAGGGTATAGTAATGGCGTATAACTATAATATTAATGGAAATGGACAGAGCATAGAATAATATAATTATGATGAATTTGGAATACCATGTTTCTATAAAGATAATGAGGTAATTGGATTATTAACCAGAAGTATCCAACCATTTGGGTTTAACGGATATGAAATGGATGAAGTGGGTGGACAGTATTTTGCACAAGCGAGAAGATATGATGCCGGAGTTGGAAGATTTGTCAGTGAAGATTTCATAAAAGGACATATTGCAGTACCGTACACAATGAATCATTACAATTACTGCTGGAACAGACCAATGGATTGATTAACTATTATTATAGAAAGAAAAAAACACAAGAAAAACCAGCTACATCATCAGAAAAAGTAAAAGAACAGGAAAAGGATTATTCTGGTTTAGAGAGGATAGGAATTTTTGCATTTGGAAGTGCACTTTTTTTAGGTGCAGCAGTTCTTTTTGTGTGATTGCATTTACTGGTAAGAAGAGGGACAATAGTTGTAGCATGAATTAGCTGTAAATAAATATTAAAAGTAAGGAAGGAATAACAATGAACGACAAAATAAACAGAGGACAACTTGTCAGAACATATATCGGAGAAGGACTTGCGCCTTTTAAATTTGAATACAAAGGATATCATGGGGATAGCTGGAAATTTGAACGAAATATGAAAGGTGCAGTTCAGACAATCTCTATATATCCATATCGTTTTGACCAGAGCATGATAACGTTTGAGTTATATACAAATGTAAAAAATTCGGAGTATGCAAGTAAAATTGGAACCAATGTGGTATCAGCCAGTATGCTGGATGGAATTGTATCCAATGGTCAGATACGTGGTTACTGGCAGTATGGGAATGAACAGGAACTGATTCAGGTGTTGGGTGAGATGAAAGATGTTCTCATAAAAAAGGGGATGAAAATATTAGTTGAGTTAAGTAAGGGACTGGAGGAACCGGATACTGCCGAAATGTACCGGGAAGTTTATTTTCATCATGATGAATTATGCGAAAAATTTATGGAAAAGACAGGCATTGTGGTAACAGGATTTGATGAGGAGAATATCGACCGGTGGTTTGAAGTAATAGAAGAACGTACAGCAATATTAAAGCAGGGTGATTACGAGGATGCAAAAGAGGAACTGATGGAGATTGCCGCATTTCTCGGAAATCAGCTTGTAAAATATCTTGGTGGACGCTGGTTTCATTATTTGTCAGAAAATCATGAGAGCTGTGGGGTTGAAAGGTGTAAAACGTTAAATTCGGGACTAAATTGCCTGAGTGTGGTAGTTGGTGGATACACCCAAAATGGGATGAACTGGGTTAAAGAAAGTATTGTGGATATGTGCGAGAATCGTAGGAAATAGTTGAGAAAGTATTTAATGAGTGAATCAAAGGTATGTTTTAGGTGGAAACATGGACAGAAAATAACAGCGAATGATCTTGTACTTGCACTGAATGAGGCATATGGATTAGGGATGGATACGGATAATATTTTCAGTTGTTATCAGTATAAAGTAATTTTCAGTAACAGAACGGTGTATAAAGAGTTTGAAATTGCAGCATAGAAAAATCAAAAGAATAGAAAGTTAAGAGCTTCCTGTTTATGATATAGAAACGAGTAATGGAATGGAAACAGATTGAAATCCTACAGTTACTGATTCAATTGACCAATAGAATGGTATGGATTGGGTAAAAGAAATTTTTTTGGAAAGATGTAAAAAGAAAATTGTAAAGAACAGTTACAATATTTCAAAAATGTGATTGCAATATAATATTGGTAATCTGAAGGATGCCGTGGATATTGATGGTCATGTAAATCAATTTATATGCGCATTTACATAAGAAATTGGAGGAGAAAAACATGTTAGCATTTTGGGTAACATTAATCAAAGTTATAGCTCCGTGGGTGGCAGCAGCGGTAGTGATTCATTATCTGAATGTTTATAATGAGAAAAAATATCCGGAGTTTTATAATTCGGATAACGAAAACAATCCCAAAAGTTTATTTGAGGATTTTGAAATAGGGTATCCGTTTGCGTTGGCTTTCATAATGTATGTAGGTTTGTTTTTCATAGGAGGCGCATTTATCTATGTATGTATTAATGATCCTAATCAAATAGATGTAGTGATTTGCATTTTATATGGGGTGTTTATCGGGATATATATTTTTGCCGTCTTAGGTATTCACGTCTGGAAAATCTGGGTAAAAGGCGAAAAAATCATCTATCGTAGTTACATAGGCATAAAGCATTATTACACATTTGCAGATATTACAAGAATAACGGAAAGATTAGATGGTGGATATGAATTTTATTCCGGGAAGAAAAAGCTTTTCAGGATTGATAATAATCTGTCAGATGGTTCAAAATTAGCAATAAAATTGCAAGTTAAACAAGTACCATGCGACAAAGCGGGAATGACTATTGATAAATTTACATTAAAAACAAGGGGCGTTTATAAAGCTGTTTCCGCAATGTCGGTAGGCTTTTTCTGCTGGATGGTATGGGTGATGATCGAGCAGAATGAGACAAATATAATATTCTTCCGTCCGATGCTTGTATTAGCTGTCATTTCATTGATTATTTTCATAGACCTTATAACTGACAGATTTTCAGTAAATGGAACAAGAGTGACACGCAGACGCGGACTGATCGTGAAAAAATTTGACATCAGTGAAATTGAGAGTACGAGATTGAAAAAAGGATTGTTCGGTGAAAAAATTGAGTTCTATGTGAAAGGAAAGTGTATCGCAAAAGTTTCGACGAACAACCAACCATATGATTTATTGGACAAGCGCATCAGAAAGGAACATATTTTGCGTAAAAGATAAAACATGTAATCAGAATTGTTGATTAATTATTCCAAAACATACAAATGGTGGTAATAAAGCTTATAAATAGCTTGAAAAAGAGCGAGAAGTTTGATGCTCATATAAGAACAACACTTACCAGACGCCATACGAAAGAAACACTGGGGAATCCTAACACCTATACCATACTTCAGCCTTCTACCGATTTTGATTTTCTTGATGAAAACTGCATGTATTACGATATTGAATTCCGTATTGTACGTATTTGCCTTGATAATGGAACCTATATCTGTATTGCCACCAATCTTTCAGAAGAATTTCCTCTGGAAGAAATCAATAAACTTTACCGGATGCGCTGGAGCGAGGAAACAAGCTTCCGTGAACTCAAATACACCATCGGTCTGATCAACTGGGCAATAAAATAAAAAGCAGATGTGGAGAATAAAAGAATATGATAACAAGTACATTTATGATAGGATTCAGTACATTAGTAATGTATACATTAGCTATAGGATTTTGCATAGCTGTGCTTAGGGGAGAATGGTTAACAAAGGGATGTATTCGATTTTATAGAGGACTCATTGCAGTAAATTTAATTGCAATTGCTGTATTTATAGAAAAATGTTTTACAGTGGAAAAGACTAGTAGAGAAGAACAATTATTGATTTTTGCAAGCATCACATTTTTGGTATTTATAATAGAAACAGTATTGATTGTGGTTGCGCCTATGAAGGGTGATCACAAAATTAGTAAGACAGTACCGCGTGAAACATTTGATTTAAAGGAAGAAAACTTTGAAACAGAAGAAAACATCAAAATCTGCTGCACACAAATGAAAAAAGAGAGCAGTTTCAAAGGAACTATTGTGTTCATGCAGCCTGATTATTACAAAGCCGATTTAAATGGAAAAGTGTGGTTTCACAAGAAAAACAAAAAAGAATATCTTGGTCATACAGGAAAGTATGACGAGATATCGGATTTTTTTGTGAGAGCAGGGTACCATACAATTCGCTACGATCACAGCAATAATCGAGAACCCATTTCTATTGAGACTGTATTAAAGAGAGTGAGAATCATTCTGGATGAGAGAAATGAAGCAAATGTCGTAGTTTTTTGTGCAGGAAATATTAATGAGTTTATCAATGAAATATACGAGATATTGAAGCCATCAGAGCTGATTTGTATGGGAGCTGCTAATCAGGACATATTAGAAAATATTTTTAAAGTGAAAGAACACATCCCAGTATTTATTGGAGATTTCGGTGATGATCCTTATTGCAATGTGAAAAATGAAAATGCCGTACATTTTGAAAACACAGACTTTACATTTTGCGTGAGAGGAAAAAGAAAACTGAAAAAATACGGACGTTCCGCAGACAATAAAGGAATCACGGATGTATCAGCATTGGGTGTTATTGAAGAATGGCTGACAGAACAAGAGAAGGCTGGATTGGAACAAGCAAGATAGCCATGAATGATTATAACCTGTGTTGCAGCAGAACCGGATCATTTTAAAGAGAAGAAACAAGGCAAATAATTAATAATCATACTCAAATAAGATAAAAGGATATCATTTGCACCAAAATTATCTTCAAAATTTGCCCCATATTTAAGAAATTTAGTTTCACATGAAGAAATTGGGGAGATAGCAGATTGGCTTGTTAAGTATGCAAGAAGTTGTGCTTTAGATGCAAAAATAAATATTGATTTCAATGGCAACATATGAAGTTAAAGGCATATTCAGTATCTGCTTAATATTATGTGTTTTAGAAGGAAGTTATTTCCTTTTATTTTGGTACAATAAACAAATTATTTTTACATGGAATGAAATTATATATCGTTCAATCTTTGGAATAGAAAAAATATATATTGAAACGGGAATGATGAAAAAATGTGAAAATGTTGAGAGAGTAATAAAAGAAAAGGGTTATTTACGAGTAAAAATCAAATAGGTATAATGATTTAGAGTAGATTTTATTGGAATAATCTTACTGTTACAAAGCCTTGGGAAGCGGCGGAAGCCGGACAAAGGACAGAAGATATGATGCCGGAGCGGGCCGTTTCATAAGCGAGGACTTGATAAAAGGACACACCGCAGTGCCATACACGATGAACCATTACAGCTACTGCTTCAACAGACCGATGGATCTGGTGGATCTGAATGGCATGTGGCCAACGGCAGTTGTGACAAGTGATTTGGCGGGAATGGAAATGTGGTTGGCTTGGTAATAGGAATATTTTTGGGAATTGTAATAACGACTTTAGATAGTTCGGATTTCGATAGAAATGGAAAATCATTAAGGGATGATATTAAGGACTTTGTATTTGGATTGGTTGACGGAGGAAATGGTGATGGGAAAGGGTAAGGAGATTTTAAAAAATTTTTTGAGAGCAATTAGTGTGGATGTAGGTTTTTTGGGTGCAGAGTTAATGGCTGCTTATATTGAAAGTAAACCAATAAAAATTATTTTATGCATAAATATAAGCTGTTTTAGTATATTATTGATACTTACAATTATAAAATTGGTAAGAAAAGATGATGAATTATCAATGTATTCATCATTGCTATTATTTGGTTGTTCTATTTCATGGGTGATACCAATGTTCCTTTATGGTTCTTTATTTGGAAAAAATACAGGAATAGTTACAGGAATTCTTTATGCTATAAGTATTGGAATTGGAATATTAATTCCAATCGTACAGGGAAAAGTTAATAAAAATAAACCATTTTGGATTGCGATAAGAAAAATTGCCGCTATATTTACAACATGTAGCATTTCTGTACTGATTGTTTTAGGACGAGTTTTCAGAGGAGGACATGGCGGAAGACTCATGCAGAAAACAATGTCAACTGCGTCAAGAGGAAAGCTTATGTGGGGAATAGTATTAGTTATGTCAATGATTTTAGGAGGACTTTCAGTTTTTTGTATAATTGGAAATTCACAAAATCCTAATTCGGAGTTTAATAAAAAAAGGAGAAGGAGTGGGCAATAAATATTGAAGTGTGTGGAGAATGTGAAACTTGGAACAACATCATCTATTCGGAAACCGAAGCAGTAAAACCCATTATTATAATAAAAGGGGAACGGAATATGCTCAGACAAACTTATGGAATAATAGTAATAATATTCTTGGATCTGATTTAAGTAGAATATTATACAATGAGTCTGTTCGTGAAGAAATATTAAGTTATATAAAAATACAATTGGCGGATGGAATATCTAATATAAACAGCGAGGTATTAACGTTTATTATAACTCAACAATTATCTGAAAAAAATGGAAGTGGGGAATAATATGTATGACAGCAAAAACAATTTATTATTTAATAACGGTGTTAGAATTATACATATTTTCAGTTGGAGCCTGCATCTATATAATGCGATATGAGACATTATCCCCGAAAGCAGCTAAATTATATAAGATAATCATTAGTGTAGATATCATATTAAGTAGTTTATTCCTGATAAAATATTTTACAATGGATAACAAAAATGTTCATAATTATGTAAGTACTTCATTAGATATTACGATTGTTATATGGATCTTAGAGGTTATCATCATTGCATTTAAAGGCATATCTAATACAACTAAGCCAGTTCAAAGAGAGAGTTTCGATTTAAAAGAAGAATTTTTAACAGAAGAAAATGTAAAGATTTGTTACTCACAACGAAAAAAAGAAAATAATTTTAAAGGAACCATAGTGTTCATGCATCCGGATTATTACAAAAGTGATCTGAATGGAAGGGTATGGTATCAAAACAAGAGGAAAAAGAGATTACTTGGTCATATAGGAAAATATGATGAGATATCAGACTTTTTTGTAAGAGCAGGATATCATACACTGAGATATGATCACAGTGATATTGAGATGCAGATTCCTATACAGCCGGTATTGCAAACGATTAATAAAGTTTTAAAAGAAAGAAACTCCGGCAGAGTTATAGTATTTTGTGCAGGAAATATAAATGATTTTATAGGGGAAATTGTAGAGGGGCTAAATCCAACAGAACTTATTTGTGTAGGAATCACAAATCGGGATACTTTGAATTATATCAATCGTTTAAAAGAGAGAATGCCAATATTTATCGGAGATTTTGGAGATGATCCATACTGCAATGTAAAAAATGAAAATGCCATACATTTTGAAAATACGGATTTCACTTTTTGTGTGAGAGGAAAAAGAAAACTGAAAAAATATGGTCGATCTGCTGATGATGAATGAATTACAGATGTAGGAGCGTTAGAGGTTATTAAGGGATGGCTGATATAAAGGGATAATTAAAGACAGAGGTAGCATTAAAGAATCAAACGATGTAATAAGTTTGTGTAAACCTTCAAACTGATGTAAGATAAAATTACTCAGTTTGGAGGTTATTTTTATGGCAGGAAGCAATGCCAGACTGGAAGTATCAGGCGCAGGAAAGACAGAGGATGGACTGGTACAATATAATGAGGAAGTCAACAAGCTGGGAGATGATCTGAGGGAACTGTATGAAACCATCCGTGTGAACGTGGATGAAGAAGAGCAGTGGAAAGTATTTGACTTTGTAGAAGATTTTTTTATGGAAGAACTGGAAATCGGAGATTATATCAATGATATTAACAGTTACCATTTACATATGTTTGACAAACATGATGTGACAACAAAGAAGTTGGATGTTATAGTAGAAAAAGCAGGGAAAGTGGATGCAGTCGTATTGGGAAAACATGGGGATGGTGGTCCGACGGCATATACAAGCGTTGCCAAAGATATGGATGCGCAATATTTCCAACTTGATAATTGGGATGAGCTTGCAGCTCGTTATTCTGATGATGAGATTTGGAAAATTAATGAAAAGTTTCTGGATATCCAGACAAGTTCTGGGAGAGAAATATACTTATCGCATAATCCAGAAGAATATTTAGGTAAAGAGCAATTTTATTCTAGAGAACTCCAATATCTGCTAGATAATGGTTATAAGTTTGTTGATGAAGGGGGAATTTGGCATGCGGTTAGATAGTAGTTTTTATAATAAATATGTTGAGCTGTTTGACTCATATATGTGTAAAATATTTGGTACAGATATCGAAAAAACAGAAGCAATATGCAGTTTTGAAAACAGAGGTTTTTTTAGATTAGAATACAAGTATTATCCTCATAATTATAGAATTGTGATAGAAAATGATATAACACTATTTGATATATCAATTTTTGATGATGAACAAGCATCTAATTCTTTGCAGCGAATTTGTAAATTTAAAAATCATCTGAGTACAGAATGTATTGAAGAAGCAATTAATTTGCTAAAGTCTGTTTTGTTAAAAAATGAATTTAATCTTTATTTCCATAAAGAAGGCAAGTTATACAAGAAGAATGCTGAAGGTATAAAAAGGGTCAAAGACATAAAGGAGTTATTGAACGAACGAGAAAAGCGTTGTAAGTAAATATTTGGAATATAGAGAAAATGTACTGAAGTATACAAATATTGATATGAATTTGGAATTAGAAAATGATGAGCAAGTTTTAAAGAGTATGCAATTAGTGGATGATTATTCATATTATGAAAGTTCCAATGTCAGAGCCTATTTGAAAACTGGTACACCGAATAATAAATAACTGACACCTTGACTTGGCTGATTTTTCATCTGCTGCGTTGTCGTCAATCGACGTAGCCACCGCTACGCCTCATTCCTCCGCCTTGCATATGAAGTAATCATCCGGCGTCAATGTATCAGAAACTTATTATTCGATGTACTAGAAGAGGGGGATATTTTCAAGAACTAACAAATAAATCTCGGGAAGAGAGATTTTTAAATATGTTAATGGAAAATGTGTTTATTACGATTTCCAAAAAGATGAGGAACCAGCTGTCATGAGCCAGATGATGAAGATGGTGGATTTAATCTGTTAAATACACCAGATGAATTGTATGTTTCACCTAGTCAATTTTGGAATGAATATAATAAACCATGGCTAGATAATGCCATTGAAAAAAATGATATATTTAAAATAGCTACAGAACCTACGTGGGATAATTGACCCGTGTAAATATGTTTACAGGAAAAACAGAACTTACTGGTTTTGGTAGAGAGTATACATATTTGAAGAAGTATGGATATTATTTTGATACTGTTACTAAAACAATGGTTAAGTAGGGAAAAAAACATGGATAATTTATGGACAAATATTAATGATAATATACCAATGTATATGAACAAAATATGTAAGGAATATAATTTGGTGTGTGTAAAAATATCTCCGTTAAAAACAGCTATGATTGGAGATGAATTTGCAATTATGATTGCAATAGACAGATTTGATATAGAAATATATTATTTGTATAAAAAGGATCCAGATATGGGAAAATATCCCTGCGGAAGTTTTTTTGCACAAGCATATGATAGTCAAGATAGAGAAGATTTATTGAGTGGAGAAGGGGCAGATATATATATCAAAAATTGTCTGCTGATAGTAGCAAGAGGATTAGCTAGTAAATGGGAGAAGGTTTTAAAAGGAGATACGAAGTGGTTAGAAAAGTACAGAAGCTCATCTCGTTACGCAAAAGAAAATCTGACTGCTGATGAAAAGGAGGTATTTGATGATGGCTGGGTTTTGGATACAAAATCATTGCCATAGAAAGAAGAAAATATGAATAAATATGAAATATTAGAAGGAAAGTTGACTGCTATAAATGCATATATTGATACTATGTGCTTAGAAAGTAATGCTACAATGGAATATTTGAAACAGTATAAGGAATATGTAAATGAATTAATTATTGCTATTCAAAATAGAACAATAAGAAATTCAAATGGTGCTGTGATGGGACTTCTTAGAGGTGTTTCAGATTATGATGAACTTTGTGCCGATGATACTTTTTGGCAATTAGTAACAGATGCAGATAATTATTATTGTAATGAGTGTCAATCATTTTAATTATGTTTCCACATAAGGACAACCACTACAAAAATTTTCAGTCTTTAAATTAATCGTAATAGCTGTCGTCGAAGGGGATGTATCCATGGGGATTAATTTAAAGATAAGCAGATGTAACAGTCGGCTTTGGGAAGTGTATTCATTTTTCGGGGTAGGAGCATCGGCTTGGATAATTATAAGTGGGATGCCGGAACTATGACAATGAAACCACGATATTAAAGGAGACCAACAATGAATGTAGATGAATTATATGATTCCTTTTGGCTAAAATGTGATTTGGATGACCAGTATGGAAGATTTGGAGCGGGCTTGGAAATAGGAAAGCTTCATGTCTATTAATTAATCATTCATTGGTTTTCTTGCACTGATCATCCGGTGCAGGATATATACAGCCTTAAAGGAGAATTAAGTGTGGATAAAAACGAATTAATTTCTAGTATGTTATCATTTAAAGATAACATAGGCATGTGGAAAATAGTATTAAATCAAATTACAGATGCAGATTTTGTTATAGGATATGGTTTTGATAATAATGAAAAATTATGGAAGGTTTATCAAAATAATGAAAGAGGAATGAAGGCAGAATGGACGTTTGAGAATGAGGAAGAGGCATTAGAGAAATTATATAAAAAAGTAAAATTTCAGTACAAAATAATAAATTAAATAACTGGGCAAATTATAGACTTAAAGGTGGAGTTGAAGCATTACCAGAAGGTCTGCAAATTAAGTAGAATGGAGATAAGAATCATGGTAAAAGAAAATAAAGTATCTTTATGGTTGGGATTTTATGAAAATGCTGATGATTTTAAGAATTACATAAAGGTATCGTATGACGAGGATGGCAATTATATTCCTTCAAACTTTCAAGAAAGCTATGCAATTAAAAGCTATGATTTAGATGCAATAGAAAGTGATTGGATTTCAGAAAGATGTTCAGATGTGGAGTCGCTTTTAGTGGGATTTTCAGGAGATTATGAAATCATACCTCAATTTAAAAAAATGCTGGAGCATAAAAATATTCAAAATTATAATAGCATTGTTCTTTTATATAATTTTGAGTATACAGGTGTTGATTATGTTGATGAGAAATTGGAGTATATCGGATGCGCAGATGTTACATTATAATACATGAAGATATATAACAAATTTGTAATATTTCCCGGGAGTGTCCCAAAGTTTGTGTAAACCTCAAAACTGATGTAAGATAAAATTACTCAGTTTTGAGGTTATTTTTATAGCAAGAAGAAAAGACAGCCCACAAAAAGCAGCAATGAGACAAATGATGAATGATGCGTAACTATCTGAAAATAATGATATCAGCATCAAAGACGGGCATGGAGTAGTGAAGACTTTGACAGTAGTATGTTAGAAATAATAAGTAAATTATTTGGAAAGTAGGTGAAGTAATGGAAAGGATAACACAAATTATAAATGATTGGGATCCTATTGGATTTTTCCCAATGGCTCCTAAAGATGAATATATTAATGAAATAAAAAAGATAAATGAATTTGTTAGCTCTAATTGCAATTTACAAGCTTGTACATTGGTGCAAGAAATAAATAAAATATTTGTAGAAACATTTGGAACGGATGTTTATGATGAAAATTTGGAACAATGTACAATAGTTGCAAAAAAAATATTAAGGGTGGAGATGTAAATTATCTTAAATTCTTAATGAAACAAAAGTGTGGAAATTCCAATGATAATTCTAAGCACACATGTTACGATGACACCAAACAGGGGCATGAAAAATTTTTATAATACCAAAGTAGACGGGGTAAAAGTGTTCAGGTATTCGGATGAGACAGCCGAAGCAGTGGCATCCGGAGAAAAACTGTTAAAGGAAAGCGGGACAATATACGAATCATTTGCCGATATGATGTCACCGGAGGATGCAAAAAGATATTTAGATTTTCTGGAGAATGGTAAAAAGACTATTCGATGGTATGATTCTGAGGGTAAAGCATATAGAGATGTTGATATGAGTGACCATGGAAATTCCAAAGAACATCCAGAAGTCCCACATGAACATACATGGGAATATAACAATGGAAAACCAAAAAGAAATTAAGGAGAAGAGATGAAAGGTTGTATAATAAAAAATGATGAGATTTCTATAAAAGATATTTGCAATATTATTGGAGATGTGGACAACTATAATTGGCTTATTACAAATATTGAATGTTATCCAAGTGACGAAGAGATAGTAAAAATTTTGGATAATGAATACTGTTGGATTGAAGGAAGAAGCTTGTTAGATTTACTAGCTAAAGAGGAGTTCCAATGGATATGGGGGGTCTTCTCTGCTTTCCCTAAAGAAATAAGACTTGAAGAAGTATTAAAATATGATTATCCGTATGCTGATGGATATAAAGGATTTTGGGAAAATCCAATAGCATTGCAACATCCATTAGCAGTTTCAGAAATTGTGGTTTGGGATGGTTCATTAATATTAGTAATATCGAAAAAGAGTGAAGTTGTTAATGCTCTTATCGAAAACAATATATTTGCACAGGATTTAGAAAAATATAATATGGAATAATTTTAATTATGGTTATACTTTCAGACATCTAATAGCATCACTACAACCCATGCATATCTATTAATTAATCATCATGGTTGCCCAAAAGCAATTAAGTATCCATGGTGTTATAAATGACACTAAAACTTTGTTGAGTTAGGCATACTAACTATCTGAAAAATAATGATATCAGCATCAAAGAAACCGATAACAGTAGAAACGGTCATTCCAGAAAAAACATGCACACCAGTTATGGAGATATGGATGTAGCTATCCCAAAAGATCACAATGGTAACTATGAGCCTTAATTTCATATGCATGAATTATACGATATTAATATTTCTGGCAGTAATGTTGAAAGTGCATTAGGATATAATCAATCGAATGCAGATGATTTATTGAGACAAATATATGAGAAATTACCGAGTAGTGAGGCTGTAGTAGGAAAAATGGATTAGTATGGTTAGAGGCGCAGGAAAGACAGAGGATGGACTGGTACAATATAATGAGGAAGTCAACAAGCTGGGAGATGATCTGAGGGAACTGTATGAAACCATCCGTGTGAACGTGGATGAAGAAGAGCAGTGGAAAGTATTTGAAGTTGTTGAACCAATCAATGTGAAGGCTGGTGAAATAGCACCATGGTTTGATGAATCAGGTGGAGGGATACAATGTTTATTACCTAATACGGTAGATGAATTACTGGATGCAGGCATATTAAGGAGGATTAAGTAATGACAATAATAGAATTAGAACGTGAACTACTACAACTGGGAATATCGGATGATTTGTATTCTATAATGACGGGTGGATTGCCTAATGAAAAACTATGTATCGTAAAAGAGGATAAATGGCAGGTTTATTATAGTGAACGAGGAAATAAGAGTGGATTAAAAATATTTGAAACAGAAACTGAAGCTTGTGAATATTTTTTAGGTGAAATAAAAAGATATGCAACTAAATAGTTTTAATTAGGGATATACTTTCGGACATTCAACAACCTACAACTCCTACACGTCTATTAATTAACCATCATGGTTGTTGCGAAGCAATTAAGAATCCATGGTATTGATGCTTCAGCACCTGCGGGCAGTAATGCCGCAAATGGATGGGTTGTTCGTGTTCAACAAGGGAAAAAATATTTGTCCCCTATTTCAATGGAATTTCAACCGCCTGGTATTACTAAGATTGATAGTCCATATTATAGTGAAGAATTAGCTAATAGTACTCATATACCTATTCAAAGTCCTAAATAAAGAAGGAGAATATTTATGAATGAAAATTGTAAGAAATACGATGATATGAGCGATGTATTTGAATATGGAAATATATCGGATGATGAAATTGTAAAATTGTGCAATCAAATATTATTAGAAAGTAAAGATGAAAAAAATGATATAATACTTGAAACAATGTATCATGCTGTTTTTACGGCTGCAAATTATCGGAATATTGCGGATAAAATAGAAATTGACAGCATTTTAGACTACATCGATTACTTTAATGAAGAAATATCAGATTATATTATTTCGATTTTGGCTTTTACAGGAAGGCGAAAATATATAAATATAATAAAAAGTATTGGAGAAAAATATGGGGATTTAGATATTAGTGAAGCAATTGGAGAGTTAGAGAGTAGATGTAAGAGTTCGGAATGATTTTATGCACATCATCTAATTAATGCATCATGGCTGTCTGGCAAGGAAAGGATTGACAAGTGCCGAGCTGGCAGGAGTGGAAAAGGCAGATGGAACATGGCATCATCATGAAGATGGAGTGACATTGCAAGAGGTAGAAA